>Ga0207646_10000213_pt1 | contig 79744 bp, 69 predicted proteins | sample KBSK5502metaG_FD_184343 | JGI IMG/M metagenome (GOLD analysis project Ga0207646, IMG submission 184343) | Corn, switchgrass and miscanthus rhizosphere microbial communities from Kellogg Biological Station, Michigan, USA - KBS K5-50-2 metaG... | ecosystem: Host-associated > Plants > Roots >... | reverse complement strand
GCACAAGGGAAGTGTGAGGCGTCAGATCGCCTATGGCGCGGAGAGGGGAGTTCCCTGGGGCGTCTCCGAATCAGCATACGCGGTTCGCGACAGGCTGCACACGTATCAGTACCGTGGCTTCGGTGTTCCCGACCTGGCGCTGAAGCGCGGACTGAGCAAGGAGCTCGTCGTCGCCCCCTACGCGACTTTGCTGGCAATGCTCGTCGAGCCGCGGCAATCACTCAAAAATCTGGCGACGCTGGAAGCCGAAGGAGCACTCGGGCCCTACGGATTCCGCGATGCCTTGGATTACACACGTCCGTCGCCCGGTTCGCGGAAAACCGTGGTGGCGACGTTCATGGCGCACCACATCGGCATGAGCATCGTCGCACTCAACAACGCGGTGAACAGGCAGATCTGGCCACGCCGCTTCCACATGGATCCGTTGGTCAGATCAGCGGAGCTGGTGCTGCAAGAGCGGATTCCGCGACGGCTCACGATGCAGGACGTACAGGGCGATGCCGCAGCACGGGTGCCGAGCGAGATGGAGAAGCCGGCGGTGCGCGAGATCGAAACGCCCCACACCCCACAACCGGTGGTGGGAATACTTGGCAACGTGCCGTACACCACTCTGATCACGAACGCAGGTGGCGGATTCAGTCGCTTCGGCAATCTTGCAGTAACTCGCTGGCGCCACGACAGCACGCGCGACAATTACGGGCAGTGGTGTTACGTGAAGGACTTGAGCACCGGCCACGTCTGGTCGACAGCGCATCAACCGTCGGGAACCGAGCCTCAGTGGTATCGAGTGCTCTTTGCCAGCGACCGCATCACGTTCATTCGGCGCGACGGCGATGTCGATACGGTGACCGAGATCGCCGTTGCATCTGATGACGCGGCAGAGGTGCGTCGAGTGATACTCACTAACAGATCCCTGCAGCCCAAGGAAATCGAGCTCACCAGCTATTCGGAAGTAGTGCTGGCTCCGCCGGATGCGGATCGCACGCATCCCGCATTTGGTAATCTCTTCGTGCAGACCGAATTTCAGGAAGCCAAAGCGGCGCTGCTCGCGACACGTCGTCCACGCTCGGCAACTGAAGCTTCGATCTGGTGTGCGCACGTCGTGGCGTGCGGACCGGAAGCCGTGGGCAAGGTTACGTGCGAGACGGATCGAGCGAGGTTTATCGGTCGCGGACGGTCGGTAAGAAATGCCGAGGCTCTCGACGAAGGCGCGGAGCTGACGGGAACCGTTGGCGCGGTGCTGGATCCGATTTTCTCGCTGCGAGTGAAAGTGCGAATTCCTCCGGGTGGATCGACCAACCTGGCCTTCACCACGTTCGTCACCGATAAGAAGGAGCGCGCGATCGAGCTCGCCGATCTCTATCACGATCCCTACAGTGCGCGGCGCGCACTGGATCTGTCGTGGGCGCAGGCACAGGCGGAGCTACGGGACCTGGGGATCGCACCCGCCGACGCGGCGTTGTATCAGGATCTTGCCGGCCATTTGATGTTTCCTCATCCGGGATTCCGTCCCGCGCAAAGCGCGGTGGAAGAAAACCGGCTTGGTCAGGAGGCGTTGTGGGCGCTCGGGATCTCTGGGGACTGGCCGATTTTGTTGGCGACGATCGACAGTCAGGTTGGAATGCCGAGTGTGCGGCAGCTGTTGAGAACGCACCACTACTGGCGGCTCAAGGGAATCACCTGCGACCTCGTCATTCTCAACCTGCATCCGTTCAGCTACATGCAGGAGCTGAGCGACGAGCTGCTGGCGACGGCGATGGCGTCGAGTGAGGCGGGACTCCTCGACAGACCGGGCGGCGTCTTCATTCGTCGTGCGGACCTGCTCAAGCCAGAGGACATCACGCTGCTCAAGGCGATGGCGAGAGTGCAGGTCAATTGCGACGGACTTGGACTCGGCAACTTCCTCGAGTTCCCGGGAGTAGAGGACAGGTATCCGCCCAAGCTCGAGATCATGAACCGCGACATCGTGCCGCTCGGCGCAGTGCCCATTCATCCGGACACGGCTGACCCAGGCACAGGTCTCCAGTGCTTCAACGGATTGGGGGGCTTCAATGCCGAAGGCGAGTACGAGATCCACCTGAGGGGAAGCGATCTGCCACCGGCGCCGTGGATCAATGTCGTCGGCAATCCGGCGGCGGGATTCATCGTCAGCGAGGGCGGCAGCGGAACAACCTGGGCCGGTAACAGCTTCTTCTACCGCATCACGCCCTGGCATAACGATCCGGTGCGGGATCCTTCGAGCGACTGCGTCTTCCTGCGCGACGATTCGACGGGCGATCTGTGGACACCGACTGCGCTGCCGATCCACGAGCCGACGCCATACAAGGTTCGCCATGGCGCGGGTTACTCGGTATTCGATCACACGCACCAGGGACTGACGAGCTCGCTGCGTATCGGTGTCGATCAAAACGATCCGGTGAAGATCAGCGTGTTGACGCTGCGCAACGACTCCAAGACGCGAAAGAAGCTGACGCTGACGTGGTATCTGGAGTGGGTGCTGGGCGTCACGCGAGAGCTGACGCAATATCAGATTCGCACCAGCTTCGACGAGCCGACGCAATCGATGTTCGCGCGGAACTACTTCGATCCTCAGTTCGCCGAGACGGTCGCGTTCGCCTCGATCAGCGAGCGAGTCGCGTACTATACGGCGGATCGCCGCGAGTTCCTGGGCCGAAACGGAACGATCTCGAGTCCCGCAGCGTTGGAGCGCGCGGGATTATCGGGAGCGATCGGCGCGACAATCGATCCGTGCTGCGCTCTCCAGGTGAGCGTAACGATCGAGCCCGGCGAATCTCGCGACATCGTGATGCTACTTGGCGCTGCCGAGAGCGAAGATGCTGTGCGAGAAATCATCGGTCGTCATCGCCCGGTGGCTGCGGCGAACACAGCGGTAGATGCGAACGTAAAGAGCTGGCAACACCGACTCGACACCATCAAGGTAAAAACGCCGGAGCCGACGTTCGACCTGATGGTGAACCGGTGGTCGTTGTATCAGGCTTTGTCGTGCCGGATGTGGGCGCGCTCCGCGCTCTACCAGTCGAGCGGCGCGTTCGGATTCCGCGACCAACTGCAGGATTCAATGGCGTTCGTGTACGCCGATCCCGACGTCGCGCGCGAGCATATCCTGAGAGCGGCATCACGGCAGTTCGTCGAGGGTGACGTGCAGCACTGGTGGCATCCGCAGAGCGGTCGTGGGGTGAGGACGAAGTTCTCCGACGATCTGGTCTGGCTTCCTTACGTGATCGATCACTACGTCAACGTCGCGTGCGATCGCGGGATCTTCGATGTCGAGATTCCGTATCTGACGATGAGGGAGCTGAACCCCGACGAGCACGAGCTTTACGACCTGCCCAAAGTCTCGGGGGAGACGGGAACGATCTACGATCACTGTCTGCGGGCACTGCGGAAGGCGAGTACTGCAGGTGCGCACGGACTTCCGCTTATAGGCAGTGGCGATTGGAATGATGGAATGAACAGAGTCGGAATCGAGGGGAAAGGCGAGAGCGTGTGGCTCGCATGGTTCCTGATAACGACTTTGCGCAAGTTTGCGATACATGCTGATCGGCGTGGCGACGCCCAGGCGCGAGACGAGATGCTCGCCAAAGCAGACGGATATGCGGAAGCAATCGAGCGAACGGCGTGGGACGGCGAATGGTATCGTCGCGCGTACTTCGACGATGGCTCTCCCCTGGGATCGCGGACGAGCGACGAATGCAAGATCGACTCAATCGCGCAGAGCTGGAGCGTCATCTCCGGTGCGGGCAGGCCTGATCGCGCGCGTCAGGCGATGCAATCGCTCAACAAGTACTTGGTGCGCGACGATGCACGCCTGATCATGTTGCTGACGCCGCCGTTTGATAAAACCACCCACGATCCGGGATACATTCAGGGCTACCTCCCCGGAGTGCGGGAGAACGGCGCTCAGTACACGCACGCTGCGTTGTGGGTCGTGCTGGCGACGGCACTACAGGGCGACGGCAATCGTGCGTTCGAGCTGTTCCAGATGCTGAATCCGATTACGCACGCGAACGACGCAAAGTCGGTTGATGTCTACAAAGTCGAGCCTTATGTGGTAGCCGCTGACATCTATACGGCGAAGGGTCACCTCGGCCGTGGTGGCTGGACGTGGTACACAGGGTCAGCGAGCTGGATGTATCGCGCGGGATTGGAGGCGATACTCGGCTTCCAGCAACAGGGCGAGAAGCTATTCATCAAGCCGTGCATTCCGGAAAAGTGGAAAGGATTCACGATCGAATATCGATTCCGGTCTTCGACGTATGAAATCACCGTCGAGAACACGGACGGGGTGCAGCGCGGGAACGTCGAGTTGACGGTCGATGGCAGATCGGTTGAAGAGGCGATCGATCTAATCGATGACGGCAAGCATCACCGGGTTACTGCTTCGGTGCGCTCTGCTCCTTCTGCCGCCCCCGAGAGAGCGGAGAAAGCTCGGTTATAGCGGGGCCGTTGACGACACTGCCATAGGGATCGAATCGTGAGCCGTGACACGGGCAATCCCAGGTTTTCTCGGTGTGGTTCCAATGGACTATGCAATAAAGGTGAGTGCACACCGCTGATCGATGGTGGATGTTACCGCGCTCGTCGCGGTAAACGGCAACTTTACCGCCGCCGCGCCCAATCACCGCTCCATCTCCCGGCTTTATCGCGGCGATGTCGTCGAGCTCGCCCTTGGTGAAGTAGTCCTTGTACTGCTCGACGACGTTCGTGTTTTCCCTGACGTACTCGGGCGTCGCCTTGAGCTTCACGCGTGACGGATCGTAGAACCTGGCCCACTGGTGCTTGCGTCCCTGTACCAGCTCATTGAGAATGATGCCGGCGACGGTGCCGTGAGTCATACCGTTGCCTGAATCACCGGTGGCAATCCAGATGTGCTGATCAGCGCCGGGATTCTTTCCGATGTAGGCCATGTAGTCGACCGGCTCTATGATCTGGCCTGACCACCTGTACTCGACGCGCTCGAGCATCGGAAAGCGTTCCCGGGTCCATTGCTCGAGGTGGACGAATCTCTCGTCGGTGTCTTCAGCCTGACCAGTCTTATGGTCTTCGCCGCCGACGATAAGCGTCTCGTAATCGAGCTCGCTGCCTGACTTTTCCTCGGTGGCCTGTAGACGGATGTAATGGTAGGGATGGGGCGTGTCCCAGTAGATGCCATGTGGCACTGATCCTTTGGGAGCTCTGCCGGCGATGACGTAAGTTCGATAAGCCGCCTGCTTGCTGTGGATGATGAGCCAGTCGTTCACCGGAGTGTTGGTGCAGACGATGATGTTGTCGGCGCTGATGACGTGACCGCCCTTCGTGGTGATTTTCCCAGGCTCTCCATCTTCGATTTTTTCGGCGTGGACTCCTGTGTAAATACGACCTCCATCGCGAAGGATGGCGCGCGCGAGTCCCTTGAGATACTTGACCGGGTGGAACGTCGCCTGTCGGGGAAAGCGCAGAGCGGGTCCGCTGTCCCAGAATGAGAATGGAATTCGATCGACGAGCTGCGTGTCGGTGAGACCAGCACGGTGTGTTGCCTCGAGCTCCCTCTCCAGATCCTTGCGGGTCTCCTGACCACCAAGAAAAAGGTATCCCTCGACTCGCTCGAAGTCGCAGTCGATGTCTTCCATCGATGCGATGCTCTCGATGCGATGGATCGCCGACATATGACTCTCAGCGGCGATGCGTGATCCTTCCTGGCCGTGCATGCTCTCGATGTTGTAGTAGCGATCATCGAGGGCGGCGGTAAGATGAGCAGTAGTGCGGCTTGTCTCTCCACCGCCGATTGGACCATCATCGATGACGACGACGGCACGGCCTGCTCGCGCCAGGAGATAAGCAGTCGTCATCCCGGCGATGCCGGCGCCGATTACACAGACATTTGTGCGAAGATCCTGGGTGAGCGGCTGGAACTGGGGCACTTCAGTAGTGGCCATCCAGACGGAGGTCGTGTGACCTGAGTCGCTATGCATGCAAAATCTCTTTCAGATGGTGCGAGTCGTGCTGGGACAAAGGCAAAGCGCATAGGATATGCCAATTGCGAGTCCAATAACAATCAGCAATTCGCGCACAACCCGCGGAGAAATCGATCATGAGTAAACATTCCAAGCACACGTGGGTGGTCGATGTCGTGGAAGACGGATCAGCGTCGATTGAAGTCGATGGACGAACCGTCACGCCGATTCCTGTCTGGATTCTTCCGGAAGGTGTGAAGGAGGGAGACGTGCTGGCAGTGACTCACGATCGTGGGGAAGGGCGATCGGCGCTTTTGATAGAAACGGATCCGGAGGGGAAGAAGAAAGCGCTGGACAAATCAGTTAAGCAGGTTTCGCGGAAGTCGAAGGGGGATCGAGGGGGAGATATTCAGCTATAGATCAGTGTTAATGAAAGGGATTGCGAATCGCGAACTGATTGCGAACTGCGCGCTGGATGCGAAGTGCGGACCGACTGCGAGGTGCGAGCTAACTACGAGGTGCGAGCTAACTTGGAGGTGCGAGCTGACTGCAGCCGAGTTGATGAGAAGTGCGGTCGCTGGGGCCGTTTAGATCGACACCAGGGTATTCGGGGACGATGGTGTAGCCGCTGTGGGGCGTGCCGGGAGAGCGGATTGTGATAGTGCCGTTCTGATCCGTGCGATACCAGGGGGTCCCAGCGTTGCGATAGATCTGTTTTGCCTGAGTGTGCATGTGACCGTACTCGTTACGGACACCCAGCGAAACAACGACCCACTGTGGGTGAACGAGGGCGAGATAGCGAGGTGTCACGCCGTTGCAGCTGCCGTGATGATCTGCTTTCAGCACGTTCACGTGCATCCCCGGATTCTGATCGTAGCCTGCCTGCTCGAACCAGTTGATCTCCTCGTGCTCGGCGTCGCCGGCAAGCCACATCGTGAACGATGCTGAATCGGGCCCGATCAACTTCATTGCAGCCGAACGATTGTTGGCTTCCTCTCCATTGGGCTGTGGAGCCATGATGAGCAACCTGGCGCCTCCAGTCATGGTGATCGTGCAGATCGGGCGGCCGTTCGAGCACGGATCGTCGGTATCGCGATAGATCAGGCTGTCGCGATCCATCCTCGACAAAATCGAATCGCGAAGATGAGCGAGTGTTACCGCTGGTGCGGGATCCTTGTTCTCGAAAAAGTAGCGGACGCGGATATGGCGAGCCGTCTTGAATAATTCCTGCAGACCGCTGTAGTGATCGAGGTGCTGATGGGTGAGAATGACAACGTCGATAGTCGTGTTATCGAGTCGAAGCGAGTCCAGGTAGCGTCCGAAGACGCCGGAGTCCGGACCGCCGTCAATGATCACTCTGCTCGAGCCGTTTCTGATATAAGTCGCGTCGCCCTGGCCGACATTGAGCAGGCGCACGATGAGCTCCCTACCGCCGGAGTCGGCGACGAAACTCGTCACCGGTGGCTTGATCGGCTTACGCCTTGAAGCACGCTGACGCGCCTGCGATGACTTCGCGCCTGAGGACCGACGGCTTTGTTGTCCTTCGATGAAAAAGGCGAGCGAGACGAGTACAAATGAGAGAAGCAGGGTTCGCCTAAGCATCGTCTGTCGCTCGCCGGGACCGTGTCACCAACAACCTCGTCGGTTCGTTAGTGGCCGCGCTGGTCGTTTGAGCACGCCCGTCATCGTTACGTCACGCTTAGTACTCACGCCACGATTTGCCGCAACACAGCCCGAACGGGTGCGGCGTCCAGAGCCATGAGCTTGAGTGGAAAAGCCATCAGCTCGTACATAGTCGGGGTAACTCTTCGCAGATCCAGATTCTCCAGGATTGCAGCATTTGCGGAGAAGAGCATGTTGTGCACAGGCAGATTCTTGCTTTCCCGCGGATCGACCGAGGGCGCGTCGACACCGAGCAACCTCAGCCCGCGACCGAGCAGAGTGCGCACGCAAGACTCGGAGAGAGTGGGCCAGTCTTCAGGGAATGCTCCCGCTGCAATCGATCGGCCGGTGCGGAGCAGTAGCCGCTCCACGAACGGAAGCGACTGGATCTTCTCCAGATCCTCGATGGCGATTTGCTTTTCGAGGCTCGAGACGTCGACGACTATGGCCGGCCCGAAGAAAGCATCGAGCGACAGCTCGTGCGATCCCGACCATCCTTCGCGAACATGGAGCGGCGCATCAGCGTGGGTGCCGACGTGTGGGCTCGATGTAAAAGACGAAACGTTGACGCTGGCGCCTGCCCCCATCAGAGACGACCATCCGCACGTGAACGGTGTGTCGCCGGGCCATTCAGGGGTGTCTGGATTCAGGGTGACGCTAATGTCTTTTAGGAGGGGTTCGTTGCCATTCATGCTTTGGGGGTCAAGGCGGGCCGCTGATCTCGGCGCGATCTCGCATCCACAAAACTGAAGCAGGGAGCTTTAAGCTTTGTCAGCTTGCTGCTCGGAGCTTTCATATCGGCGACCGTTACTTCTTTCCCAAAAGTTGTTTAGCCGTCTGCACCATGTGATCGACAGTTATGCCGAGGTGCTCGTAAATAGTGGCAGCCGGTGCGGAGGCGCCGAATCGTTCGAGCCCCAGAATCACCCCATCGTCACCGACCCACTTGTACCACGACATCGGGTGCGCCGCCTCCATCGCAATGCGCTTGATGCCCTTCGGCAGGACGCTGTCACGATATGCCTGGTCCTGCCGCGCAAAAATCTCGTGGCTCGGCATGCTCACCGCGCGCGCTCTGATTCCGTCGGCCTCGAGTTTTTTCTGCGCGTCGAGAATCAAGCCCACTTCTGATCCGCTCGAGATCAGTACTACTTGAGGAGTACCGCCGGGCGCATCTGCAAGCACATATGCACCGCGAGCCAATCCCACCGCTGCAGCGTACTTTGATCTGTCGATGAACGAAAGCTTTTGGCGCGTCAGCACGAGTGCCACCGGACCTTCCTTGTGCTTGAGTGCCACTCGCCAGGCCTCCGCCGTTTCCGAGGCATCAGCGGGACGAATCAAAGTCATTTTGGGAATCGCGCGCAATGCACTCAACTGCTCGATTGGCTGGTGCGTCGGCCCATCCTCGCCAAGCCCGATCGAGTCGTGGGTGTAGACGTAGATGACGTGGCGACCCATGATGCACGCCAGTCTTACTGGCGGTCTCATGTAATCGGAAAAAATCAGGAACGTCGCGCCATAGGGAATTATTCCACCTGTCAGCGACATCCCGTTCATGATCGAGCCCATTCCGTGCTCGCGGATGCCGAAATGGAAATTGCGTCCCGCGTAGTTCTCGGCGGAGAAACTGGGCTCGCCCTTGATGATGGTATTCGTCGAGCTCGCCAGGTCGGCTGAGCCCCCCATCAATTCGGGAATCCTCTTTGCGATAGCGTTGATGACGGCGCCCGATGCAGCGCGACTAGCGACATTGCCATCCTTGGCAGTGAAGACGGGAATTGTGTCCTCCCACCCTTCGGCCAGTTCGCCCGCCAACCGGCGCTGTAGCTCCTTCTCCAAGCCGGGGTTGGCGGCCTTGTAAGCGGCGTAGGTCTTGTTCCATTCGTCCTGGGCTTTCGCGCGGCGCTTTCCTGCGTCTCTCCAGAAGCGCAAAGCCTCAGGTGCCACGTAAAACGGCTCCTGTGATGGATAGCCGAGGGCCTGCTTGGTCAGCTTGATCTCGTCCTCACCTAGCGCGGACCCATGCGCCTCGGCGGTGTCGTGCTTGTGTGGACTGCCGTATCCGATGTGTGAGCGCACGACGATTAGCGAAGGGCGGGTCGTTTCCAGTTTCGCGGCTTCGATCGCGCGGTTCAACGCGGTGAGATCATTTACGTCGGCGACGTGCTGTACGTGCCAGCCGTAAGCCTCCCACCGCGCACCGGTGTCATCGCTAAACGTCAGCGCGGTGTCGCCTTCGATGGTGATGTGATTGTCGTCGTAGAACCCGATCAGCTTACCAAGCCTGGTATGACCAGCGAAGGACCCAGACTCGTGGGAGACACCTTCCATCATGTCTCCATCGCTGGCGATGAAGTACACGTAATGGTCGAAGATTTTCTGATCGCGGTTGAATACTGCGGCCATGTGTGCTTCGCCGACAGCCATGCCGACGGCGTTGCCAACACCCTGACCGAGCGGGCCCGTAGTCGTTTCGACGCCTGGCGTATCTCCGTACTCGGGATGTCCCGGCGTCTTGCTCTCCCACTGCCGGAATTGTTTCAGGTCGTCGAGAGTGAGCTCATAACCGGTGAGGTACAGCACGCTGTACAAAAGCATCGATGCGTGTCCGGCCGACAACACGAAGCGATCGCGATTCAGCCAATTGGGATCGGCGGGATTGTAGCGCAGGTGCTGGGTCCAGAGCACGTACGCGAGCGGCGCCAGCGCCATCGGAGTGCCGGGATGGCCCGAGTCGGCTTTCTGGACTGCATCCATCGCCAGGACTCTAATCGCATTGATGCAGAGGTCCTCGAGGGATTGGCCGGAGCCGGCGAGGGGAGAGGAGGGTGCTGATCTCAGGGCGGTCGCGGTGTCGGCTGATTGGGACATAAAAACGGGCTGTGGTTTCTTAACGGAATGGGTGCGAGGTGCCAGTAGCGTAGTTGCCAGTGATCAGTTCACTACGCCGGGAGTTCTCTCTAGGTGTTCTCATTTGCAAGCTAGCTCATACTCGTGCGCGCTGCAGGGCGAGCCATTCTGCAGCCTCGCGAACTTCGCTCGGCATCAGGCTGTGACCGGCGAGCTGCCACTTGAGGGTTACATCCGCGTGCGCCGACTCGAAAAGGGATACAAGCCGCTCGACACTTGTCGTAGGCACAATCGGATCCATGCGTCCGGCGGAGATGAACACTGCGGAGCCGCTGAGATCCCTCTGCTCAGTGGGCTCGTAAACGACCATCGGCCGCAACAGAATCGATCCCTGCAATATTCCCGGCTCTATCAGCATCACGGTTGACGCGATGTTGGCGCCATTCGAGTAGCCGAGGGCGAAAATCCGCTCAGGATCGAGTCTGTAGGTAATGACCGCGGAGCGGACGAAGCGTGCAAGCTCCTCGGCGCGTGAGCGAACTTCCTTCGGGTCGAATACACCCTCCGCGAGACGCCTGAAGAATCGCGGAGCGCCGTTCTCGAGCACATTGCCGCGCGGGCTCAAGATCGCGGCCCCTGGTGCTACGGTCTGGCCGATGCCGATGAGATCATTTTCGTCGCCGCCAGTGCCGTGGAGAACTAATAGCGTCTCGCCTGACGCGGGATCTTCCGCGGGTATGAAGCGGTGGATGAAGCCGAGATCTTCAGTCATGCATTTGGTCCGCGGAGCTCGAGTGGGATGCGAATGTTGGGAAGGAGTGCTTCAATCTCAAATCGACGTGGCTCCAGCCAATCTGGGAGCTTGAGCGACTGGCCGAGAGCATCGGCCGGCTCGTCGACTGCGAATCCGGGACCATCGGTCGCGATCTCGAAGAGCACGCCTCCGGGTTCGCGGAAATAAATCGACTTGAAATAATCACGATCCAACTGCGGCGTAACGTTGTACCCGAGCGATGTCAGCTCGGAACGCGCCTTCAGCTGTTCGGCTTCGTTGGTGCTTCGAAAGGCTACGTGATGGACAGTGCCCGCTCCCATCACGCCGGCCCAGATACCGGGTACGCAACGGAGGTCGACGATTGTTCCCGGTCCGCCGTTCCCGCTGGCGTAGCGAAAGATGCTTCCCTGCTCGCGTACCAGCTGGAAGCCGAGGGTGTTGGTGAGAAGCTGTCCCGTCAGCTCGTTGGCATCGAGCCAGAGAGTTATCGAATAGAGGCCACGAATGGAGTGCTCGGCGGGAACGCCCGCCGCTGACCAACCACCCTGCGTGCCGACTTTCGGGTGCGCAACGAGCTCACCCATGAATCCTTCGTGATCCTTGAATGCGATCACCCGCTCATCATCATAGCGTGCGGCGGGCTGCTCGAACTCGACTCTCTTTTTGATGAGCCGCTCTATCCAGAAGCCCACCGAGCTGGGAAGGATCGAGAAGGATGTAACGGCGACCTGACCGCCGCCCTGTCGGCCGCGGCGCGCGTCGGGCCAGGGAAAGAACGTCAGGATACTGCCTGGACTGCCGTCCTCGTTTCCGAAGTAGAAGTGATAGGTGGTGGGGTCATCGAAGTTTACGGTGCGCTTGACCAGTCGGAGTCCGAGGATGCCGGCGTAGAAATCGAGGTTTCGCTGTGGATTGCTGGCGATCCCGGTGACGTGATGAATGCCGGCAGTCCGGAAACTCATCGTGCCGATTCCGCGAGAAACCCATTCCGCGCGGAAGGCCGCAGCGTCGGGTTAGCTCCTTTCTTTCGTTCCGGATGGCATACTTTCTCCAATGTCTGACCTTCCATTAAAGCAACGGACATGCCGCTAGCTGAGGCATCTGATGTGAGTCGTACCCGCCCCGCCAGGAAGACCAAGACCAAGCCCAGGAAAAAGAGACGCTTTCGCAGTCTGAGTGATCCGCGCACGCTCAGCGAGCTGGCGTTGCGCCTGAAAGAGGGAATTTACATCACGACGCTGGACGGGGAGATTGTCGATGCCAATCCGGCATTTCTCGAGATGTTCGGCGTCGACTCCCTGGAAGATCTGAAGGGATCGCGCACCAGCGACTTCGTGAAGCCGGAAGTTCGAGCGAGGGAGATGGCGCAGCTCGAGCGCGAGGGCTCGGTGCGTGACGTCGAATTCCAGCTGACGCGACGCGACGGAAAAACGAGAACCGTCGTCGACAGCGCGTTCCTGTCGGTTGATCCGGAAACCGGCGAGAAGTACTGTCACGGAATTCTGGTCGACATCACTCATCGAAAGGAGCTGCAGACACAACTCCTCGAGCTGAGCATCCGCGACCCGCTTACAGGCTGTTACAACCGTCGCTATCTGAACACCGTCTCGCGCCAATGCGAGGCCCAGCCGAAGGGCGAATGGGGATGCATTTATCTCGACATCGATCACTTCAAGCAGTACAACGACAAGAACGGTCACGCCGAGGGCGATGCCGTATTGGTGAGGATGGCGCGCTTCCTCATGCGCCACGTGCGTGCCGAGGAAGCAGTGGTGCGCGTGGGCGGCGACGAGTTTCTGGTGGTGCTGTGCGACTCCGATGAGGACCAAACTGAACACGTAGTGGCGAGGCTGAGGGCTGCCGCGCCAACGTCGGCACCAGTGCCGTTTTCGATGGGGTGGGCGGCGAGGAAAAACGACGAGACGTTCGAGAGCACGGTGGTTCGCGCCGACCACCAGCTGCTGGCAGTGAGGGTAGATGAGCGCCGCGACCTCCAGAAACGGCGTAAAAAGGCGCGGCCCCGATAGGTCCGTTTTTCCGGCGTTAACCCCCTCCAGGGAAGCCTTACAACCGGCAAAACCCCAAAGCGCTTGGCGCGTGTGCAAGCCCACGACTGACACACGTCCCACTGTAGAACCTTCTTCTACTGGTGTGTCATGCGCTCATTACTTCTGGCAGTCGCTTTCGGGATTCCGCAGCTCCTTTCAGCACAAATCGTTGACGCTCCGACGCGTCCATTTCCGTGCCCGGTGCCGCCACCTTGCCGGCCCGGTCAACCGTGCATCATGCGGTCGTGCGGAATTCCGTTCACTGATGTAGTTCGACAAAGCAGCGATGTACGGGTCAACCTCGTCGATCGCGTGCTGCGCTACGAGATCACGGAAACGTTCGTGAATCGTGGCAGCAGAGTTGGCGAAGCGGATTTCATGTTCCCGCTTCCGAAGGGCGCTGCGTTCCAGGATCTGAAGCTGTCGATCAACGGCGAGCTCGTCTCCGGTGAGACGATGAGCGCCGATCGTGCGCGACAGATCTATGAGGACATCGTCCGCCGTCAGCGAGATCCCGCACTGCTGGAGTGGATGGGATACGGACTCCTGCGCGCCAGAATTTTTCCCATCGCTCCCGGCGAACAGAAAAAAGTCGTCGTGCGCTTTCAGACTGTTGCCGAGCGCGAGGGTGATGCGCTGCGAATCGACTACTTCCGTGGAATGCGGGCGAATCAATTTGCGACGGGTCAGCAGCCGGAAGGACGCGTGTCGTTCGTGCTTACTTATCCGAACGATCCGATGTACGGAACCGCGTACTCTCCGACGCACTCGATCTTCGAGCAGCGTTACGCTACGGAGTCGTACGACGACGGATACAACGAGGGGGATCGCTCCTTCGCATCGAGCTATCGTGGGTCCGTGCGCCGGTTTGAGGTGAGGGACGCGCGAGGAGAGGTCACGCTCCTCATCCCAATCCGGCGTACAGCCGGCGCGGCTATAAGCCTGCTGGCCAACGCACCGGGAAATGACGATGGTTTCGCACTAATCACGCTGTCGCCGCCCGCAGTTCGGCCCCGCGCAGTGCCGCGTGACGTGACGTTCGTGATCGACGTCTCGGGCTCGATGAGCGGGCAGAAGATCGAGCAGGCACGGTCGGCGGGAAAACAGCTACTGAGAACGCTGTCACCGATGGATCGTTTCCGTCTGATCGATTTCTCGAGCGACGTACGGACGTTCCGCGATGATTTCTCGACGGCGACGCGCGAGAACATTCGCGCCGCGGAGCGCTACCTGGACGATCTGGACGCGCAGGGATCGACTAATATCTCCGGCGCGCTGGACGAAGCGCTTTCAGCGCGAGTACAGTCGGGTAGGCTCCCCATCATATTGTTCCTCACCGACGGTCAACCAACTGTTGGAGAGCGCGACGCGTCGGTGATCGCGGCGAACGTCGCCAAACTGCGTGGACCGCGCAGACTGTTCACGTTCGGCGTTGGCGCCGATCTCAACGTTTCACTGATCGAACAGCTCGCTCTGGAAGGCCGTGGAACCGCGAGCTTCGTGCGTCCGGATGAGTCGGTCGAGCGGGCCGTAGGAATCGTCGCCAGCCGCCTGACCAGTCCGCTCGTCACCGATGTTCGCGTTCATGCCGACGGAGTGCGACTGCTCAAGATGCACCCGTCGGGGCCGGTTGACATATTTGCCGGAGAGGATCTGGTGCTGCTCACGCGGTATGACGGGAGCGGAAATGCAACGTTGCGCTTCGACGGCCAGACGACGAGTGGGCCGGTTACCTGGACAAGCCGCGTCTACTTCCCCGAGCGCTCACGCGAGAATCCGTTTGTCGCTCGCCTGTGGGCGACGCAGCGGGTGGGTTACCTGAGTGCGGAGAAACGCAAGAACGGCGGATCGCGCGAGATCGACGATGAGATCCGCGATCTCGGCGACCGCTTCGGGATCCCGACCGAATTCTCATCGTACCTGGTGGTCGAGCCGGGAATGAATCGTCAACGTCAGTTGTCAGGCAATATGGCCTTACAGTCGGTAGTGACGACTGGTGCAGCGACCGGCCGCGCATCAGCGGCTGCGCCCGCACCGGAGCGGTTCGAGGCGGCGAAGGCTGCCTCAGCACAGCGCGGGGCTACGAGCATGGCTGCCGCGGACGCCGCATTGGGGATGCGTGACGATATGGGTGTCCGCCGCGCAGGCAATGTGACTTTCATTTTGAGTGACAGCGTCTGGACCGATGTCCGTTACAAGAGGACGGGTCAGGTGCTGCGCATCAAGCCGTTCTCGGATGCCTACTTCAAGGTGTTGGAGCTGCAGCCTGATCTGCGCGAGCCATTCTCCATCGGAGACCGCGTAATCGTCGCCGGTCACAGCATGGCGATCGAGCTGACTCCAACTGGTGTAGAACGTCTGACAGATCGTGATCTGGCCATGTTGAGAGACCGCTGGTGACTGAGTGACCGACGTCGAACGACTCTTCCGAACGTACAACGCCGCGTTGGTGAGATATCTGACGCGGCGTTTGGGAGATCGCGACTGGGCGGAAGAAGTGGCGCAGGAGACTTTTGTGCGTGCACTGAGGCAGACTTCGATACAGAACGAACGGGCGTGGCTGTTTGCCGTGGCGACCAATCTCGTGCGAGACGAAGCGAGGAAGGATGTCAGGCGCCGAAAGCATCTGGCACTCCTGGCAGAGCAGGAACGCGAAGCGATGGCCGAGCCGGAGGAGACGACGCTCGAGCGCGCTCAGGAGGCGGCAATGGCGCGAAAGGCGGTGGACGCCCTGGCCGAACGTGACCGGCTCGCCCTGCTCATGCGTGAAGAAGGATTGGATTACAGCGAGATCGCGGAAGCGCTGGAGCTTTCACCGGGCTCGGTAGGAACGACGCTGTCTCGCGCAAGACGGCGGCTGGTAGAAAGTTACGAAGCATTGCAGAAGAGCCGCGAAGAGAGAGAGAAGAATGCAGCATCTTGACGAAGGTACGATTCACTCGTGGCTGGATGGCGCGCTCAGCGCCGAGGAAGCCGCGCAGGTGGAGGCGCACGTCAAGGAGTGCGCGCAGTGTCAGGCAGCAGTTGCTGAGGCGCGCGGTTTCATCGCCGCGTCGTCGCGGATCCTGACGGCGCTGGACAACGCGCCACGCGGAGTGATACCTACCGCCGCTCCGAAGAGACGACTCGATCCGATGGTCTGGCGAATAGCAGCGTCGGTGCTGGTCGTCGCTTTGGGCAGCGTTTTGGTGATCAGAGGGCGCGGCGTGGGTGACAAGACCAACGCGACGATCGAGTTACCTGACACTGCGCGAGTAGCTCCTGCTGCACCGACGGTTACAGTATTGTCAAACCAGAAGCCTGTAGCTGCTGCTCAAAGCCCTAATGAGGGAGGCGGGAAGCGGGAAGCGGGAAGCGCGGGACAAAACCGCAGTCAGGCTGGCGCAATGGCTTCCAAGCCAACGCGAGTGGCAGCTCCGTCGCCGCCCGCAGTTGCGGGAGGGAACGCTGGCATTCGTCAGGATCTGAACAAAGCTGCTGCCGCCCCGCAAGTCGCCGAACAGAATGCACCGCGTCGATTTAGGGCGGCGACCGGACGAGCAGTGACTGGTGTCGCCTCGGTGGATGCGTTGCCGGTCGAACAGCCTCTCAGGGTAGTCGGCAAACCGAGAGCGCTCGGGGAAGAGCTGACGTTGTACGAGGTGGCACCAGGCGACACGGTAATGCTTGCCGAGCAGCTGAAGATGGAGCTTCAGTCGGTCGTAGTCACTGGTGCAGGTGTGTCGCAGCAAGGAACGATGGCTGCGGCTGCACCGGCGCCCGAAGCGAAACGTGCTGCCAAGCTCGCTCCAACCCAGGACACCCAGCGCTCTGCACAAACGCAACCGCCCGTGCCAGCTCCACCCGGAGCGTCTGTTTCATTTGCCCAGACTCCGGACGGTACGGCAACGCTCAGCTGGAGAGATTCCGCGAGCGGAAATGTCATGAGGCTCTCGGGGCGTCATACTCGCGCGGAGCTCGAGGAGCTCAGACGCAGAATAGAGCGGGCGAGAGCTGCTGCAGCGGATGCAGTAAAGAAAGATCCCTAGCCGTCGCGCCGCGTGATGGCGGCGGCCATTGGCTACGCCGTGACGGCTGACTCCTGTAGGGCCATTCCCATCGAGTGGTAGCCCTTGTCCACGTATACAACGGTGCCCGTAATTCCCGCCGCCAGCTGACTGGACAAAAACGCCGCTACATTCCCGACGTCTTCCGCCTGCAGGGCTTCAGTGAGCGGAGAATTCTCGGCGCAGTACTCAACCATCTTTTCGATGATGCCGATGGCACTGGCGGCGCGCGAGGCCAACGGTCCGGCGGAGATGGCGTTGACACGGACGCCGTACTTTCGGCCGGCTTCGAAGGCAAGCACGCGCGTGTCACTCTCGAGTGCCGCTTTCGCCGATGACATCCCGCCACCGTAACCAGGAATGACGCGCTCGCTGGCCAGGTAGGTGAGTGAGAGGAACGAGCCGCCTTTGCGCATAATGGGCCCGAGCCGCGACACCATCGAAGTAAGCGAGTAAGCGCTGACGCTTATCGCAGTGAGGTATCCGGCGCGGCTCGTCTCCAGCAAAGGCTTCTTCACTTCAGGACCGTTGGCCAGCGAATGAATGACGATATCGAGTGAGTCCCTTCCGTAGTCCGACTCGATCCGCTGCGCCATTCCGTCGATGCTGAAATCGCCGGTGTCCTTGTAGCGCTTGTTGGTGCGGATCTCCTCCGGCGCGTCGGTAAGCGTGTCGAAGGATGCGTCGAGCGGATAGATCCTCTCGAACTGGAGAAGCTGTCCGTTGGACAACATGCGGGAAGCGTCCATCTTGCCGCGCTCGAGCAGGTTCATGAAGATGTTGAGCGCGGGCGGCCAAGTGCCCACTGACACCGTTGCCCCTGCCTCGATGAGCGCCTTGGCAATGGCAAACCCGAACCCGGCGTCATCGGCCACGCCCGCAACCAGCGCGCGCTTGCCGGTAAGATCGATGTTCAGCATTTGATTGATATCGCCGTTGCTAACGGGATTTACAAGGGGGTAAGAGTCTTGCATTCGGGTTGAGCGCACAACAGGGGCATCGTCGTTCTCAGCGCCTCAAACCGGAGGTCATCGCTTGACTGGAAAGCTACTTCGTGCTGGAATCCTGCTGCTGCTCCTCGGCACGAGCGTGAGTGCGCAGGTAGCGGACACGATCAACAAGAAAACCCCCTTGCTGGTGGGCAAGGATGCGCTGCTCCTTGGCGTATTCGCGATTGGCACAGCCGCGGTGGCGCCCATCGACATGCAGATTGCCAACCGGCTACAGGATCCGGGCACGCAAGAGAACCGGTTTCTGCGAACGGCGGCAACCGGTTTTCGGCTTCTTGGCGATCCAGGATCAGCGGTGACTGGACTTGGCGTTTACGTCATTGGCCGCATCGACGGCCAGCGACGGGTCCAGGCGCTTGGCCTGCACAGCGTCGAGTCCATCTTGCTCGCTGACTTACTGGCTGGTGGAATAAAACTGATGGCGGGGAGGCAGCGGCCGTACATCGACGTCAAAAACCCGTATAACTTCCAGCTCTGGCGCGGATTCGTTGGTGATCAGTTCCGATCTTTTCCATCCGGCCATACCGTCACTGCGTTTGCGTTTGCGTCGACGGTGACCCGCGAAACGCAATTCTGGTGGCCACACGCAGCGTTCTGGATTGGAACGGTTTTTTATGGCGGTGCAGGTCTGGTGGGCGCTTCGCGAATCTACAACAACATGCACTGGGCGAGCGATGTTGTGGCGGGCGCGGCGATCGGAACGATCATCGGTCTCAAGGTCGTCAAGTACACGCACTCGCATCCGGACAACCACATCGACAGCAAACTCATCAAAGGAAATACGCGCTCGCAAATTCAAATCAATCCGGTGCTGTATTCGATTCAGTTCTGATCGTTTGAAAAAGTTTTTATGACGAGTAATGCTTGCAGCTAAATGGCATCTTCATTCTGGCGGAACTGCCGGGAGAAATCGGCGAGCGAGTGCGAGCGCTTAATGAGCGCTACGACCCCAAGCTGGCGCGATACAAGCCGCCGCACATAACGCTGACAGGATCATCAGGAGCCGGGCCGATTCCGCCGTCGACTGACGTCGAGGAAATGCGCCGGAAGCTCGAGCCCATAGCCGCGGAGACGGCGCCGATCATGCTGCGCTTTGAACCCGCGCAACGCTTCATGCAGACTGACATCATCGTCCTGCCGATCGACCCGCACGGCCCGATCAGGGTACTCCACGACAGGTTAGTGAGAAGCGGACTGCCGTTCACGAGGGCGCGGTACACTTTTAGCCCACATTGTACCCTCAGCTTGTACCCGTCGCTGGATCCGCAATCGATCCGGGAGTTGCTCAGTACTCGAATGCCGGAGCCGTTCGTGATAAGCGCGATTCAGCTTTATCACACGCGTGATCCACAACCTTCACGAAAGCTGTTAGAGCTGTCTCTTACCGGTGGATCTGCGAAAGCTTGAAATAACGTGGCGCGCGATCTGGATGCGGCTACTCGGCTGGATGCTCCCCGGTCCAGCGGAGACGAGTCTGCCGCCAGCTACGAACTCTGATTTTCGCGTGCTGTTCATACGCTACGAGCGCATCGGCGACATGATCATGGCTACGTCCGTGATCCGCAACATCGCGGTGGTGCTGCCGGGCGGAAAAGTCGATGTGCTGGCGACGCCGGCCACTGCGCCAGTGCTGGAAGGAAATCCATACGTCGGGGAAGTGCTGACGCTGGAGAGAAAATCCTTTCGCAGCTACGGCGAGATCATGAAGCGGCTGAGACGCGAGCGCTACACGGTGATGGTGGACGGCAGGATCAACAATCCACCGGTCTTTACCTCGACTCCGCTTCTCATGTACGCTGGACGGGCGCGATTCAGAGTTGGAGCGCACCGCGACGCGCGCATCTACAACGTTCGGGTACCAGAGTGGAATCGCATCGATCACTACATGGAGGGTTCGAAGCATTTGGCGGTTCCATTCGGAGTCAATCCGGCCTCGGTCGACTGGCAGCCGGAGATTTTCCTGACGGATGAAGAGCGTCAGCGTGCCGAAGCGAAGTGGAAAGAAGCAAGCGACCTGGTTGCCAGGAATGACGCAAGCGGCGGCACTACAAAACGCCTTTTGGTCAATCTGTCGGCATCGGAGCCGAAGCGACGGTGGCCGGATGGAAAGTTCATCGCGACGCTGCAGGTCGCTCGCGCGCGTGCTCCGCGGATGCCGATGATAGTGATCGGTCTGCCGGGGGAATGGGAGAGCGTGAACAAAGTCGCGTCGCAGGTGGACGCGCTACCCGTGCAGACACCACTGCTTCGGGACGCCTTCGCGCTGGTGGGAACGGCGGACATGGTGTTCACGCCGGACACGAGTATCTCGCACGCAGCGTCGGCGTTCCGAAAGCCATCGCTGGTCTTGCTCAAACGGGAGCATAAACCGTATGCGCCGTGGAATGCGCCCGGCGAGATCATCGCCTGGGGCGAGGACCAGATCCAGCAGCTGCCGTACGAGCGGGTCCGCGACGCACTCGACAGGTTGTTGGCCGCTTACGGGGGTTAACCGCCAACGGCTGAGATCGTCTAATGGGGTATAGGTACGGACTTGTTCACCCCTGTCGTCGGTATCCGAATGCTTCGAACACTGTTGTTGAGATCGACCCTCGTCGTGACGGGGGTAGTCGTGATTTCAGGTCGCGTGCTCGGTCAACATTCGCACAGTCACTCCGATACGACGGCGACATCGGCAGCGGCCGCGCACGACATTGCAGGAATGGATATGAGCGGCGGCGGTGATTGGCGGATGACGGCAATGGCCAAGCACATGGCCTACTCGACTCCACGCCAGTTGACGGCTGCCGATTCGATTCGCTCGGGCCTGGTGATCAACGAGCTGCGTCAGGCGATTGCGAAGTATCAGGACGTAAAGGTCGCCGAGGCGGACGGCTACAAGATGTTCGCGCCGCAGATCAAGAATCAGCCGCAGTACCATTTCACGAAGGGCTGGAACGCGTTTCGAAACCAGTGGGGATTCGATCCGGCTCGTCCCACATCGCTTCTCTATAAGAAAGATGCGCAGGGACAGTTTCATTTGATCGGCGCGATGTACACGGCGTCGCGTCGGACTTCGGAAGACGAGCTGAATCAACGGGTGCCGCTCAGCGTCGCGCGCTGGCATCGTCACGTGAACTGGTGCATTCCCGCGCGACACCCAAAGGAGCGCTGGTACGAGACGAAGAATGGCCGGCCAATCTTCGGCTCACTCGGGGTTGCCACGAGGGAAGAGTGTGAGGCTGCCGATGGCCGCTTCGTCCCGCAAGCGTTCGGATGGATGCTCCACGCCAATACTTTTGCGTGGAATGATCTCAAGTCCATCTGGCACGACGACCATATGGATGATGATCATGCGATGATCGGCGACCCTAAATAACCGCCCGCGGTCCGCAGCAGTTGCACTCGGCCTTAGATTGGTCGGATGCCTCCACAATTCATCTATGTAATGAAAGACCTGCGCAAGGTCGTCCCGCCATCGCGGGAGATTCTGCGCGGCATCTGGTTGTCTTTTTATCCGGGCGCGAAGATCGGCGTACTCGGCGCCAACGGTGCAGGAAAGTCGTCGCTGCTCAAGATCATGGCCGGCGTCGATCACGATTTTCAGGGCGAAGCATGGCCGCACGAGGGCACGCGCATCGGCTTTCTGTCGCAGGAACCGCAGCTCGATGCATCGAAGAACGTAAAGGAGAACGTCGATCTCGCCGTTAAGCCCGTGCGCGATCTGCTGAAGAAATTCGAGGAGATCTCGAACAAATTCGCTGAGCCCATGTCGGACGGCGAGATGACGAAGTTGCTCGACAGCCAAGCGAAAGTGCAGGAAAAGATCGATGCGACCAATGCCTGGGACATCGATCGCAAAATAGAGATCGCGATGGACGCGCTTCGTCTCCCCCCTGCGGACGCAGAGGTCAGCAAGTTATCGGGCGGAGAGAGACGTCGAGTCGCATTATGTCGCACGCTCCTCGAGGAGCCGGACATGCTGTTGCTCGACGAGCCTACTAACCATCTCGATGCTGAATCAGTTGCCTGGCTGGAGAGGTATCTCGCTGAGTTTCCGGGAACGGTCGTCGCCGTAACGCACGATCGGTACTTTCTCGATAACGTCGCCGGCTGGATTCTGGAGCTGGATCGCGGCGCTGGCATTCCCTACGAGGGGAACTACAGCTCGTGGCTCGATCAGAAGCGCACGCGACTCGCCCAGGAGGAGAAGCAGGCGTCAGCCCGGCAGCGCACTCTCGAGCGCGAGCTGGAATGGGTGAGAATGTCGCCGCGCGCGCGTCAAACGAAGAGCAAGGCGCGCATCCAGAAGTACGAGGAGCTGGCGAGCGCGGCGGAAGGCGAGAAGATCATGCAGAACGAGATCGTCATTCCACCGCCGGCGCGACTCGGCAACGACGTCGTCATCGCGAAGGGGCTCAAGAAAGCCTACGGCGACAAAGTGCTGTTCGACGATCTCTCGTTCTCGCTGCCGCGCGGCGGAATCGTCGGCATCATCGGGCCGAACGGTGCCGGGAAAACGACACTGTTCAGGATGATCGTCGGCAAGGAGAAGACCGACGATGGATCGCTCACGATTGGCGATACGGTGCGGCTCGCGTACGTCGACCAGGCGCGCGAGTTGAATGACGCAAACACCGTCTACAAGGAAGTGAGCGAAGGGAACGACATCATCATGGTCGGCAAGCGCGAGATGCAGGCGCGCGCGTATCTGGCGCAATTCAACTTCAAGGGTCCCGATCAGCAGAAGAAAGTGGGCGATCTTTCAGGCGGAGAGCGCAACAGGCTTCATCTGGCGAAGCTGCTGAAGTCAGGCGGAAACCTGCTGCTCCTCGACGAGCCGACGAACGACCTCGATGTCGACACGCTTCGCGCGCTCGAGGAAGCGCTGATCGACTTCCCGGGCTGTGCGGTGGTGATCACACACGATCGGTGGTTTCTCGACCGCATCGCGACACACATCCTCGCCTTCGAGGGAGATTCGGAGACGGTTTGGTTCGAAGGGAATTACCAGAGCTACATCGAGGACCTTAAACGGCGCAAAGGACCGGATGCAGATCAGCCGCATCGGATTGCCTACAAGAAGCTCGTTCGTGCGTAGCTGAAGCTCGGTAAGCATCTACGGCTTGCCGGATGGCACCCGCCGGCCCCAGCATATGTCATCCCGTTTTTCGGAGGCTTCATGCGGGTCGTCGGCTGGATTGGTGTGCTGCTCATCGTGGGTGGGATCATCGTCGTCGCGATGCGGGGAATACCGTACACGAAAAGTCGTAATGAGGTGGAGGTCGGCCCGGTCAAGGTCACCGCGCAGGAGCGAGGGTTGGTCACGCCCGCTGTCGGGCTCGTCGCCATCGTCGTCGGCGCGGTTCTGGTCTTCGCCGGGCGGAAGCAGTCGGTATAGAATGCTCCTGACCCGTCGACCCGGTCGCTTACAGGAAGCTGGTGCGAGCATAAATTCCTGACCATGCTCAAAAACCCCGCTCGCATCATGCGAGACGTGTCTTCGCTCGTCGTCGCATTTCTTCTTGCTGCAACGGCGAAAAGCTTAGGTCAGGAGCCGCAACAACCGGCTCAGCGCATTCCGCCGGTGGAAGTCATCGCGACGAAAGTTCCGGAACGGCCCCATGATGTCGCGGCATCGATCGAGGTTTTTTCCGGCGACGAGCTGCGGTCGCGTGGTGTGAAGTCACTCAAGGGCGCACTGGCGCTGGCGACCGGTGTGGCGATTGCACCCGGTGGCGATGCCGGTCCGGCGAGCGCGGTGCCCGAGTTCTGGGGTCTGCGCGAGTTCGACGCGTTTTTGCTCGTCGTGGACGGCGTGCCGTGGGGCGGTGCATTCAATCCCGCGATTTCCACGCTGAGCCTGCAAGATGTGGAGCGTATCGAGGTCATGCGCGGTCCCGCTCCCGTCACCTACGGCGCAACGTCCTTCGTCGGCGTGATCCATGTCGTCCACCGCTCCGGCGCCGCTACCGACCGCTCCGCGGAAATCCGTGGCGGAAGCTTCGGCTCTGGTGCCGTATCCGCCGATCTACCGTTCGGCAGTCTGGGTGAGTGGAAGTCACGACTCAGCGGCGACTTCGAGCGCGAAGGGTTCAGGGACGAGCACACGTCTTTCTCGCGAGGTCACGCGCTGTGGCGTACGGCAAAAGTACACGACGACCGTCAGACGTGGTTCTCGGCTGACATCAACCTTCTTCGTCAGGAACCAGCGAGCCCACATCCGCGCGAAGGTACGGGCCTCTCCGCAAACGTCCCCCTCGACGCGAATTACAACCCCGTCGATGCGTTCCTGAACGAAAACCGGTTTGCCTTCTCGGGCGGGTTGGAGCGGCCGCTGCTCGGCGCGGCCTGGGCTACCATGGCGTCGTACACTTTTTCGGGTCAGAGTCTGTTTCGCGGTTTTCTGACAGACATCTCGAACGCCCCGAATAATGCATCAGGATCGCGAGAAGATATCGACGTCAACGATGTCTACGCGGATACCCATCTCGCCTGGCAAACGATTCCTCAACTCCGTTTCCTAGCCGGCACCGATGCATTGTTTGCTAAGGGCGAGGGAAGAGGTACCACCTTTACCTACACTGTCCCGCTCGACGGGGCGACGCAGGCTGCGGTAGCCGAACCAACGACGTTCGACAAGGACGCCGAGAGCGAGCGGAGATTTCTGGGCGCGTATGGATCTGCAGAATGGCGACCGGTTTCCCGATTCACATTGAACGGTGGCCTTCGCCTGAACGCGACCACCGAGAAGCGTGGCCGGGGCGCGGAAGTTACACACACCCGCCTTAGCGGCGCGCTCGGTGCGATCTTCGGCATCTGGGAGCAGGACGCGGATCACCTGCGCGTGTTCGCGAATTATCGGAACACCTTCAAGCCGGCCGCATTCGACTTCAGCCTCGCCGAAAATGAAGCAGTTCTCGATCCGGAGAATTCGCGCAGCTACGAAGCGGGGGTCAAAGTCAGGTCTGCGGGGGGACGACTCGATGTGGAAGCGAGCGCCTTTCGCATGGATTTCGAGAACCTCGTGACGTCGACAATCGTGAACAACCAGCCTGCCTTGATCAATGCCGGCAGAACGCGCTTCAAGGGCGTGGAGCTGGAGTCCGATTTCTGGCTGCTGAATGAGTTGTCTGCACGTGCATCCTACAGCTTCCACGACGGGAAGTTCGTCGATTTCGTCCAGGACTTTAACGGCGTACCAACGCAGCTCGCAGGCAATCGCTTCGAGATGTCGGCGCGACACCTGGCCTCCGCTGGACTTACTTTCGTACCCGATCACGGATTGACCGCCAATGTCGTGTTCAACTACACGGGCGATCGATTCCTCGACAAGCGCAACAATGCGCTGGCGCCGGCGTTCTCTACCGTCGATGCCGGGGTCGGCTACCGAACGGGGCGCGCGGAATGGCGACTCGATGGAAGGAATCTTACCAATCGCCGCGATGCCGTGTCAGAAAGCGAGTTCGGTGACGCGCAGTATTACCGCATGCCCGCCCGCACCATTCAGACCGGCATTGCGGTGAGGTACTAGCCGTCAGTTGGCGATGCTTCTCGCAACGCTGGCCGTAGCTGCGCTGCTTCAGGATTCCGCCGTCACTTATGACGGCCGTGCCAATCATGTCCACGTGCAAATCCCGCGCATCGACACGGTCATCACAATCGACGGTAGCCTCGATGGGCCGGTGTGGCGCCGCGCAGCGCGTCTCACCGGCTTTTCCCAGTATCAGCCGGTCGACGGATTGCCGGCCGTCGAACCGACCGAAGTACTGACCTGGTACGCACCGGACGCGATCTACTTCGGCATCAGAGCGCGCGAGATTCACGGCAACGTCGTCAGAGCGACACATGCCAATCGCGACAATATCGACAGCGAAGATCAGATTCAGATACTCCTCGACACGGACAACAGTCGGCAGATTGCATTCCTGTTTGGAGTGAATCCGTACGGCGTCCAGCAGGATGGGACGCGCAGCGCGCAGTTTGCGGGCGGAGCCGGCGGGCCATCGGCCACCGGCGGCGGGTTTCGCAACATCAATCCGCTGGAAGGAAGCGTCGATCTCAACCCCGATTACTTCTTCGAGTCGAAGGGACGTCTAGTTGACGGCGGCTACGAGGTAGAAGTACGAATTCCATTCAAGAGCCTTCGTTATCAGGATGCCAGCGTGCAGAGCTGGGGACTGCACATTCTGCGTCGTGTGCAGCACTCCGGATTCCAGGATACGTGGGCGCCGGCGATACGGGCCAATGCGAACTTCCTGGCACAGTCGGGAACACTCGACGGACTGCACGATCTAAGACGCGGGCTGGTGCTCGAGGCGACACCGACCATGACGGCACATGCAGATCGGTCGCCGACGATCGGCAACGGTCGGGACTATCAGCAGAAGGGAGAGCTTGGTGGCGATTTGCGGTGGGGAATCCGCCAGAACCTCACGCTCAACGGAACCATCAATCCCGATTTCTCGCAGGTCGAGGCCGACGTCGGGCAGGTCCTGCTCAATGAGCGATTTGCTCTCTTCTATCCGGAGAAGCGCCCGTTCTTTCTCGACGGGCTCGAGCTGTTCGATTCCCCCAATCAGTTGATCTATACCCGTCAGATCGTCGCGCCGAAGGCCGGCGCAAAGCTGACGGGGAAACTCGGCGGTCTGAACATCGCTTCGATAGTGGCGAGCGACGATAAGCTCTACTCGTGGAGCGGAGCACACTCGCCACTTTTTGGAGTTTCCCGCCTCAGGTACGATTTTGGTTCAGCAAACACACTGGGCGCCGTTCTCACTGCGCGGGAGGACGGGAGTAATTTCTCTCGCGTTGCTGCAGCTGATTTTCGGTTCTACCACTCGAAGCTCTATTGGGCGCAATTCCAGGCTGCGCATTCGTGGACAGACAGTCTGGGCAATCAGAGGAACGGATCGATTCTGCAAGGTGATTGGGATCGGACGGGGCGCGCCTGGGGATTTCACTACACGCTGAGATCAGTCGATCCCGGCTTCAGGGCGGCGGCGGGATTCGTGAACCGCACTGGCATCATCGAGACCCGCGCATTCAATCGATTGACGTTCTACGGTGCGCCGACTGCATTCGTGCAGACCTATGGCTCATTCTTCGGCCTCAACCGCATCTGGAACAACACGGGCTCTCAGCACGGACTCGAAGAAAGCACGGAATCGATCACGCCGAGTGCGACCATTCGTGGTGGCTGGAAGGTGAGCGGCGCGGTGACGCATGGCTACTTCGCGTTTGATCCGTCGCTGTATTCGGGACTGACGGTTCAGCGTTCGCTCAATGCGCCCAGTGGGAGCTTAACCATCGATACTGTTGGCTTCACTGTCCCGGGCCCGGAGAAGGATCAGTGGGGCGGGTCACTCAGCCTGACGACGCCAACGTACCGCCAGTTTACGGGGAGTGCGGCGGTAACTCGCGGTGACGTTCCAGTCTTCCGCGAGGGCGCACCCGGCAGCAGCACACGCATTGACGCGGCACTCGATGTTCGTCCTACCACTGCCATCCGCAGTTCACTCCAATTGTCGCGCTTGACGATCGATCGCAGCAGCGACGGCTCCCAATTCTCCAGGGAGACGATTCCGCGGATCAAAATCGAATATCAGGTGAGCCCGCCGATTTTTCTGAGAGTGGTCGGCCAGTACGCGGCGCGCTCGCGATCCGCATTGCGTGACCGCAACGGAAACCCGATTCTCGTCGGTGGTGTGATCGATACCGGTGAAGTCAGCAATCAGTTCTCTGCCGACTGGCTATTCAGCTATCGTCCGGTTCCCGGCACGCTGCTCTACCTCGGCTATGGCTCGACGCTCGAAGAGCCGCGGGAATTCAGATTCCAGAATCTCCGTCGCACGAGAGACGGATTCTTCGGAAAAATCAGCTACCTCTTTCGATTCTAGTGCCCCGCTCCGACGCGCACCGCGCCACGTCAAAGGTTGATCGTCTTCATCCCGCCCTCGGCATAGCGCTCGCCAGCTGTTGCTCCCTTCGGGGCCGCGGCGTCGATGCGGAGGAGATCGTTCTCCGATAGCACGACCTTCAAAGCGCCCACGTTTTCCTCCAGACGCTCGGGATGTCTGGTGCCGGGAATGGGCACGATGTCGTCGCCCTGGGCGAGCACCCAGGCCAGCGCGAGCTGAGCGGGCGTGCACTTGTGCTCCCGGGCGATCTCCTCGACGCGCGCGACGAGATCGAGATTCTTCTGGAAGTTTTCGCCCTGAAAGCGCGGGTTTTGTCGGCGGAAATCGTCGGCTGCCAGATCTTCGATCCGCTTTATTTGTCCGGTCAGGAATCCGCGACCGAGAGGGCTGTAGGCAACGAAACCAATGTCCAGTGATCTCAGTGCCTCGAGCAATCCCTCTTCCGGGTCGCGGGTCCACAGTGAGTACTCGGTTTGTACGGCGGTGATGGGATACACTTTGTGCGCGCGACGAATCGTCTGCACCGAGGCCTCAGACAATCCGATGTAGCGCACCTTGCCTTCGCGCACGAGGTCGGACATGGCGCCGACGGTGTCTTCGATCGGCGTATTCCTGTCGACGCGGTGCTGGTAATAGAGATCGATGGTGTCGATGCCGAGTCGCTTGAGAGATCCTTCGCACGACTGACGCACGTACTCAGGTTTGCCGTTAACACCGAGAAAGGCGCGGGTTTTCGGATCACGCATATTTCCAAACTTGGTGGCAATGATCACCTGATCGCGTTTCCCCTTGATCGCGCGCCCGACCAGCTCCTCGTTGGTATGTGGTCCGTAAATGTCCGCTGTGTCGAGCAGATTGATTCCGAGCTCGATGGCGCGGTGAATCGTCGCAATCGATTGCTGATCGTTGCTCGGTCCATAAAAGTCGGACATACCCATGCAGCCGAGTCCGATGGCGGATGTCTGCAGTCCTTGCGAGCCGAGTCGGCGGGTTTTGGTCGAGGTGCTGGTGAGGGGATTCATAATGGGTTCCTTTGTCAGTACTGCGGATTGCGGACCAACGGCATTGCGGTCTGCTGACTAATTGCGGATTGGGAGACCTACTTCGGACTTCGTACTATATCGCGAAACAGAGAATGATAGGTGTCGTAGTAGTCCGTGACAGTCACGAAGGCCCTCCGATGCAACTGAGATACTGGCTGACGCGTGGTGCACTGGTCGGGCTGGTGGTGCTGGGAATTGGCGGCAGGCTCTTGATGCGGGTCGTGGCGCACATGGAACATCGCCCCGTTTTCGTCTTTACGATTGAGGGAACGCTGACTGTTGTACTTGCTGGCGCATTATCTGGCTTACTTGCCGGATTCATCTATTATCTCGTGCGGCGATTCATCCGCAAGCGGTGGTTGCGCACGGCCACGTTCGTGGCGATCTGCGAGCTAGTGGTGTGGCGCGGGGTCCACGCCCTGCTGCCAGTGCCGCAGCTGATGTTCATGACGCTCGCCCTCATTTACCTGGCAATCATCGACACAATGGGGCGTCGCGTGCACTCTTAAGTGCATGCCGACCCCACTCAGTGCGCGCAACGTCTCACACCGCTTTGGCAACGTCATCGCTCTGGAGAATGTCAGCGTCGATGTCGCCGCCGGTCAGGCGACCGCGCTGGTCGGTGAAAGCGGATCGGGCAAGACGACACTTCTTCGCTGCTTCAATCGACTGATCGAGCCGGAGCAGGGCGATATCCTGGTCGGCGACAAAAATGTTCGCACAGAGTCAGCGGTGTTGCTGCGTCGTGGCATCGGCTACGTGCAACAACTCGGTGGATTGCTACCACACTGGCGGGTGCTGCGGAACGTGGCGCTGGTGCCGGTGCTTCAGGAACGGAGCGATGCACAGGACGCCGCGCGAGAAGCGCTCGAGCTGGTCGGTCTTCCGGCCGCGCAATTCGGTCCGCGATTTCCCCACGAGCTTTCCGGCGGACAGCGACAGCGGGTCGCATTAGCTCGCAGCATCGCGGCGCGGCCTGGCGTCATCCTGCTCGACGAGCCGTTCGGTGCGCTCGATGCGATCTCGCGCTCGGAGCTGCAGCAATCCTTCGATGATCTGCGCCGACGCCTGTCCGTGACGACGCTATTGGTCACCCACGATCTCGCCGAAGCGGGCAGGCTGGCTGAGCAAGTGGTGGTGATGAGGAAGGGACGGATCGAGCAGCGAGGGAGCATGCGCGATCTCGTTCACGCGCCGGCCACCGAATACGTGGCGCACTTGATCGAGCGTGCACGGGCAGGCCTCGAGGCACTCGTCTCTTGAGAAAGATTCCCACAGTCGTTGCTGTCTCCTGCGCGCTCCTACTGTCGGCTGCTGGTGCGCGAGCTCAGGAAGCTGGTCGTCCGATCGTAGTCGCATCGAAGCCGTTCGGCGAATCCTATTTGCTGGCGGAGATGTTCGCGCAGCTCCTCGAGTCCCACGGCTTCAAGGTCGAGCGGCGTCCAGGGCTCGGCGCGACGGAAATCGCATTCGCGGCTCTGCGTACCGCCGCCATCGACGTTTATCCCGAGTACACGGGCACCGGACTCGTCGCAATCCTGCACGACACTTTGCCGGATTCCGTGGCTGCCGATCCGAGGGCAGTGTTCGCTCACGTATCTCAGCGATTTGAGGACGCGTATCACACTCGCTGGTTGCCGCCACTCGGGTTCGAGAACACCTACGCTATCGCCGTTACCAAAGCGACAGCCAGACGCTTTCACTTATCCACGCTGAGCGATCTCGCGCGCGAGAGTCCGCATCTCACCGCCGGCTTCACTGCGGATTTCATCGGTCGAAGCGACGGTCTCGTTGGATTGTCGCGCGTCTATGGCATTCGGCCGCGTGCAGTGCGACCGCTAGCGCCGGCGGTCAAGTACCAGGCGCTGGCGTCGGGCGCGGTGGACGTGATCGACGGCTATTCCACTGATGGACTTCTGGCGCGGTACGACCTCGTCACTTTGGTGGACGACCGCCACTTCTTTCCTCCGTACGAGGCGGCAGCGCTGGTGTCGCAGCAGCTGGAGCGCGATTCACCGTCAGCAATCGCCACGCTTACACTGCTGAGCGGACGTCTCGATGTCCGGACGATGCGGCAGCTCAACCGGCGCGTGGAAGTCGATGGTGAAGACGTAAAAAGAGTTGGCGGGGACGAGCTGCGCGCTTTGGGGCTCGTCGGTGGCAAGCAACCGACGCCAGATGCCGGCAGCTCAGTGCAGCGGTCTAGTTTCTGGTCGTACCTGTGGGATCGGCGTGCGACGATTTTCTCACTCACGATGCGGCATCTGCTGCTGGTGGCGATTGCGCTTGCTGCCGCGGTGATAGTTGCCGTCCCGCTCGGTCTCGGGCTGGAACGGGCTCGGCGTCTCGCCGAACCAGTGATTGGCACACTCGGGGTTTTGCAGACCATCCCAAGCATCGCGTTGCTGGCGTTCATGATCCCGTTGCTTGGCGTTGGTGTAAAGCCGGCGCTGATAGCGCTTTGGCTGTACGCGCTTTATCCCATTGCGCGCGGGACCTACAGCGGAGTGCGAGACGCCGATCCGGATGCAGTGGCAGCTGCCGAAGCCCTCGGCACCACAGCGAGACAGAGATTGCTATGGGTCCGACTGCCACTGGCAGCGCCGGTAATCATGGCGGGAATTCGTACTGCGGCAGTAATCACGGTGGGAGCGGCAACACTGGCAGCGTTCATCGGCGCCGGGGGATTGGGCGAGCCGATCGTGGCTGGTCTTGCACTCGCTGACACGCGGATGATTCTCTCGGGAGCGCTTCCTGCCGCGGTACTTGCTTTGGCGGTCGATGGATTGCTGGCAGTGGTCGAAGGGCTCGTCGCGCCGGCGCACAGGCGCCGTCGACTCTGGCAACGACGCGGTAGGCCGGCTTCCGCAGGAGGTGCATCCCAATGAGGCTCCCATGAGGCGAGAGAAGCTAGTCGCTTACCTGCTCTCGGCAGCGGCAATCGCATGCGCGCCGGCAGCACGCGAACCCGACGTTCCAGCGCAAGCGACGAGATCTTACTTCATGGGCTTCTCCATCATTCCGCCGAAGCCCGATTTGAACGTCGCTATCAAGTCAGCAGAGATTTGGACGAAGAGAGCCGATGCCGCGATCATGCATCTCGATGTTCCATGGGCCCTTCTTCTCGCCGGAACCTCTCCCGAGGCCGCGCTGCGCAAGGACGGCGTTGATCTCGAGCATTACTATCGCGGCAAGCATCTGCGGCTCGTTGTAACTATTGATGTCACAAACGGATTGGCGCGAGAAAGTGAGTCGCCGGCATTGGTTGCCGCGCACCGGAGCATCACCGAGCCAGCCGTGCAGCAGCTCTATCGCAATTACGTTCGGGCGCTGGTGGAGATGCTTCATCCGGACTATCTGGGTCTGGCCGCCGAGACGAATCTCATTCGCGCGGCGGCACCGCGACCGGTTTACAACGCGGTCGTCAGGATGACCAATGCCGCGGCGTCGGACGTCCGCCGCACGCGGCTAGCGAATGCGCTGCCGCTCTACGTCAGCGTTCAGGTCGAGACCGCCTGGGGGAAACTCGGCCAGCAGGGGTCTTACGTCGGTATCGACCAGGACCTGCGCGACTTTCCATTCATGAATGTTTTGGGTCTCTCGTCATATCCGTATCTCGGCGGGTTCAAGGATCCGGATCAGATTCCGCTCGACTACTACGCGCGAGTGAGAGGGTCGCGCGCGCTGCCGGTGATGGTCGTGGAAGGTGGCTGGCCGTCCGGATCGGCACGAGGCGTGTTTTCATCGTCGCCGCCACTGCAGGCGAGGTACATAGTGCGCCAATCGCAGCTGCTCGAGCAGGCAAAGGCGATTGGTGCTTTTCAGTTGTCCTTTACCGATCTCGATCTCAGCAGTTTTCCGAAACCGGTTCCTGCGATCCTGCCCCTGTTCTCGACGCTCGGTCTCGTCGACTCGAATCTGAAGCCGAAACCGGCACTCTCAGTGTGGGATAAAGTCTTCACGCGCAGGCTCGTTCGTTAAGCGATATCCGGGATCGCCTCTCGTCTCAGAGTGGCGGCTCTGAATCGACCGTACGCGAAATAGATCGTCAGCCCAACCGCGAGCCACACGAATAGTCTGACCCAGGTCAGAACCGGCAGTCCAGCCATTAGATAAAGGCAGATGAGGGTCCCGGCGATCGGCACCCACGGCATCCCTGGTGTCTTGAAAGGCCGGGGAATATCCGGCTCGATGCGGCGGAGTATCAACACGCCAGTGGAAACGATAGCAAAGGCAAGCAGGGTTCCCATGCTCACCAGCTGTCCGAGCACTCCGATCGGGAACAGACCGGCAGCGATTGCCACCACGGTGCCAGTGACGGCAGTGGTAATGTGCGGCGTGCGAAATCGCGGATGCAGCCGCGAGAAAACCGGCGGCAGCAGTCCATCGCGACTCATTGAGTAAAAGATTCTCGATTGACCGAGCAGGTTCACCAGGATCACGCTGGAGATGCCGCAAATCGCTCCAATGTTGATTATCGGTGGCAGCCATTGGACGCCAGTGGCGCGGACGGCCAGCGCAATCGGCGATGGAACGTCCAGCTGCTGATACGGCACCAGACCGGTCATTACCAGGCCGACTGCGATGTAGATCACCGTGCAGATAGCTAGTGATCCAAGGATGCCGATGGGGACGCTCCTCCCTGGATTCTTTGCCTCCTGCGATGCGGTGGAGACCGCATCGAACCCGATGTAAGCGAAGAAGATGAGACCGGCGCCACGGACTATTCCGCTATAGCCAAACGCGCCGAATTCACCGGCATTCGGTGGAATGAAGGGGTGCCAGTTGGCGGTGTTCACGTAATGAGCGCCGACCGCGACGAACAAGGTGAGCACCAAAACCTTGATAATTACTATCGCCGTGTTCACACGAGCCGACTCCCGAATGCCGATGATGAGGAGCCCGGTGAGGAGAAGGCAGATCACGAGCGCGGGGACATTGAAGATCGCGCTGACCGAAGAGCCGTCGGGGAGCATTACCTCGCTGCCGGGCGGTCCAGTCCAGCGGGCGGGAAGGGTGATGCCCATTTCCTGAAACAGCGCCAGCGCATAGCCCGACCAGCCGACGGCCACCGAAGAGGAGCTTAGCGAATACTCGAGGATAAGATCCCAGCCAATGATCCAGGCGACGAGCTCTCCCATCGTCGCGTAGGCGTAGGTATACGCGCTGCCGGCGATTGGAATCATGCTGGCCAGCTCGGCGTAGCACAGGCCGGCGAAGGCGCAGGCAACGCCGGCGAGTATCATCGAGAGCGTGAGCGCCGGACCTGCGTGCTGCGACGCCACGGCCCCAGTGAGGACGAAGATTCCCGCTCCAATGACGGCCCCGATGCCGAGGGTGACGAGGTTGAGCGGTCCCAGCTCCCTTCTCAACGTGCCGGATCCCGCCTCGGCGAGCAGCGATCCCAGATCCTTCCGGACGAAGAGCGACATCGATTCCTCCGATTTGGACGCGTAATTGTATACAAATCTCGCGCCTAGAATATCGTGGACGGTCGAGGAACGCAATCCGGCATTATATTGGGCGCTGTGCCGAGACGACCTGCCGCCAATTCGCGGGCCCCGCAGGACGAGGGACGACGAGCCGGCGCGACGGAGAGGGCCAACCGGCTATACGAATCGCTGCGGAACCTGATCGTTCGCGGCCAGTTAGCCCCCGGCGCACGCATCGTCGAGACCGAGGTCGCCGAGCGCTTTGGAGTGAGCCGGACACCGGTCCGGGCGGCGTTCCAGAGACTCGAGCGTGAGGGCTATGTGGTCGCGTCAGCCACTCATCAGGCGCGCATGACTGTGGCTCCGCTCACCCGCGAAGACGTCGGCGAGCTGCTTGAGATCGTCGGCGAGCTCGAGGGCCTGGCTGCAAGGGGCGCCGCCCGACTGGCCGAGGATTCGCGGGAGCGTCTCGCCAAGGATCTTGCTTCAATCAATGCCGAATTCCGTCGTGCTGCCTCGGCCAAGGGTGCGCAACCCGGAAAGCTCTACGAGCTCGACGAGAGATTCCATCGCCGTTACGTCGAAGCCGGCTCGGGTCCGCGACTGCTGTCGCTCCACGAAGCTGTAAAGCCGCAAGCCGAGCGCTACATCAGGATGTACATTGCGCTACTGCTGGACACAGTGCCGACGGCGGGATCCGAACACGATGCGATTGTCGATGCGATTCGCACCGCCAACGCGGCAGCGGCGCAGCGCGCGGTGCAAACCAATTGGCGCCACGCGTCAGACAGGCTTGTGCGAGCGATCGAAGTAATGGGCGAACAGGGCAACTGGTAAAGACAAAGGAGACAGCAATGGCCGATAAGAAGAAGGCCCCGAAGAAAGCGGGCGGAGCGAGTGCCGCAAAACCGGATGCAAAACACGCGGATAAGAAGATCATCGCGGTTGTCGGGGCGACGGGTGCTCAGGGCGGAGGATTGGTTCGCGCCATTCTGAACGACAAGCACGGCGGCTTTGCGGCGCGGGCACTCACGCGTGACCCGAGCTCGGAGAAAGCGAGAGCACTGGCCGACGCGGGTGCCGAGGTTGTCGCCGCGGATATCGATAACGTGAAGAGTCTCAAGAAGGCATTCGACGGCGCGCACGGCGCGTTTTGCGTGACCTTTTTCTGGGATCACATGAAGCCGGAGAAAGAACTGGCGCACGCGCGCAACATGGCACAGGCGGCGAAGGATGCCGGCGTGAGACACGTGATCTGGTCGACGCTCGAGGACACGCGGAAGTCGATTCCGCTTTCCGACGATCGCATGCCCACGTTGATGGGCAAATACAAAGTCCCGCACTTCGATGCCAAAGGCGAAGCAGACGCAATCTTCACGGAGCTCGGCGTCCCCACGACGTTCCTGCTGACGTCGTTCTACTGGGAGAACTTCATCTACTTCGGAATGGGCCCCAAAAAAGGCGCGGACGGCAAGTTGGCGATCACGTTGCCGTTGGGCGCCAAGAAGTTGGCGAGCATTTCCGCCGAGGACATCGGTAAAGTCGCCTATGCGATTTTTGAGAAGGGCGACGAGATGATAGGCAAGACAGTTGGCATCGCTGGCGGGCATCTCTCCGGTGCGCAGATGGCGAAATCACTGTCGAAAGCGCTCGGCCAGGAAGTGCGCTACAATGCTGTCACACCGGCGGCATTCAGAGGATTTGGCTTTCCGGGAGCCGAAGACCTCGGCAACATGTTTCAGTTCAACGGCGAGTTCGAACAGGATTGCTGCGATGCCCGTAATATCAGCGAAACCAAAACGCTCAATCCCGAATTACTGACCTTCGATCGGTGGCTTGCCCAGAACAAATCACGAATTCCGCTGGGCTAGCATGGAACTCTTTTAGCGAAAGAGCCACCGAGCGGTGGCTCTTTGTTTTTATGGTAAGCGCTCGCGTGCCGGTTTGTTTTCTATAGGCTTGGGGCTACTGGCGCCAATTGCGCGTGCGCCTTCTCCCTCCGTGAAGAGCCTGGTGAGGAAGCGCTGGCCTTCGCCGATTCTTTCGACTTCGAGCGAGGTAGCTTCGACTGTCTGCTCCAGTCTCAACAAACGGTCGGTCAGCTCTCGGGGGAGCGAAGTGATCACAGTCGTACTCTTGCGCCAGATCCTTTTTGCGAATGCAATGGACAGCGGAAGCATGACGACGACGATGACGAGGCCGGTGAGTTGGTACACTTCGTCGGGTGGGCCGGGCGGTCTGTAGGGCGGCGTTTGGACAACGGCGCCGGGAATTGCAGCGGCCTGCGCCAGCTGCGCGGAATTGCCAGCGAGCATCTGATCGACTGCTTTGATTCTTCCGTCGACGTCGGTCAAGCGATCCTCGAGCGCCTTGTGCTCCGACGATCCCGCCGCCGTCTCTTCCATCTGACCAGTGATGTCACGTCGCGTACCCTCAAGCTCCTGAAGCTGGCCGGTGAGCACATCGCGCTGCGCCTTGTAACCCTCGTAAATGGCGCTCGCACTTGGCGCTGAACGCGCCGCGGCGGCAACGGGCGCGGCCGCTGCGGTGGGTGCGACTACGGGTCCTTGCGGTCGCGTTGAAGCCTTTTGCAATCAATCCTCGTGATGCGGTTCTGCGGACGCTGCCGCAGTTAATCTACGAGATCGACGCGCGAATTTCTTCATCGCCTGTGACTGCAAGGCTTTCGGTCACGGGACGCGGTGTTCGCTAATTGCTGAAGCGTAATATTGGTGCTATTTACAGCTCTCTTCACCGATTCTCCGACGTTGAGACCACTTCCTTTTGTCTGGCCCTACGCGCTGGTCTTCTGGGCGGTGTATATCTGGGCATTCACTCCTGAATGGAGAATCGTGCGGAGCGGTGTGGAGGGCGTGAAGCGCGACGACTCGAAGGACAGCGGCTCGCTGCGCATGCTGCTGGGTGGACAATGGGTCGCGCTCCTCATCGCCTTTCCGATTGCCTTTGTTACCGCGTTCGCTTTTCCAACACGACTGCGGGTTCCGCTGTTTGCGGTTGGGATCTCGCTGCTTCTGCTTGGCAGTCTGCTGCGGCGTTATTGCTGGCGAACGCTGGGCGAGTTTTTCACCGGAGATGTAAGAGCGAGACCCGACCAACCCGTGATTCGCTCGGGTCCGTATCGGCTGGTGCGACACCCGTCGTATACAGGCGCCATGATGATGTTCATCGGCATCGGCTTGTCGCTCGGAAACTGGATCAGCGCGGCGTTGCTCACCTTCAGCAGCGTCGCGTTGTATAGCTACCGTGTGAGCGTGGAGGAACGTGCGCTGCTGGAAACCATCGGTGAGCCGTACGGAGCGTACATGAAAGAGTCCAAGCGGTTCATACCGTACGTTGTCTGAGAGGCCTTGAGGAGGAGTAACGATGAGATGTCATTCGGCCGCCTTCCTGCTCGTTGTTGCCGCGGAGGCACCGGCTTTCGCGCAAGCGAGTCGCGGCGCACCACCGCCACGGACGGAGACACAAACCGGCGGGCCTACGCGAGTGCCTACGCCATCGCCGATCCCGCCGATAAAACTCGAGGATCAGTGGACGACGGCACTGGTGCGCAGAGACGCGGTAACGTTCGAGCGTCTACTCGCTCCCAATTTCGTCTACACCGAAGATGCAACCGTTATGAGCCGCGCCGATGTGATCAAAGGCGTGACCGGCCCGGATCGGGTGGAGTGGGCGCGCAACGAAGGGATGAGGCTGCATGATTTCGGAGATGTGCATGTGATCACCGGCGTCCTGCATCTGAGGGGAAGAGGACGGCAGGGTGCGTTCGACCGTCGCTACCAGTTCACGGACACGTGGCAGCGGCGGAACGGCCGGTGGCAGATCATCGCTGCGCAGGACTACCTCATTCCGAAATAATCTCCGGTGATGACGTCTTTGAAGAGAGTGGAACGACAGCGCATAATCGCGGCGATCGCGATCCTGGCGGCAGCTGCTTGCGGCACCGGCAGCGGGAGCGGGAGGGGGAGGGGGAGGGGGACCAATGATACCACGAGCGGCGAGCCGCAGGCGACTTCCGTTGCTGCTACTGGACCGGCTGCGGTTTCGGGCGGACGAATCGCGGTACCGCACGCCGGTCCCCCCGGTGAGTGGCAGATGCCGGCTGGTGACTACGCCAGCTCGCGCTACAGCGAGCTCTCATCGATCACACCACAGAACGCGGCAAATCTGCGAGTAGCCTGGGCTTTCTCGACCGGAGTTCTGCGCGGTCACGAAGGCCAACCGCTGGTGGTCGGCAACACGATGTACGTCGTGACGCCGTATCCGAACGTCTCTTACGCGATCGATCTGACACAGGTCGGCCAGCCGCTGAAATGGAAACTGCGTCCGGAGAATGCGCAGCAGGCGATTGGAAGAGCCTGCTGTGACGTCGTGAATCGTGGCGCCGCCTACGCCGACGGAAAAATCTTCTACAACCTGCTCGACGGTCATACGATTGCAGTCGACGCCGCAACGGGGACTCAGGTCTGGCGAACGAAGATGGGCGATCTCTCGCGCGGAGAGACGATCACGATGGCGCCCATCGTCGTGAAGGGCAAAGTCATCGTCGGGTCGAGTGGCGGCGAAATGGGCGTGCGTGGCTGGATTGCGGCACTCGACGCTGCAACCGGTAAGGAAGTCTGGCGCGCCTACAACATTGGGCCAGACCAGGACGTGAAAGTCGGTCCGAAGTTCAAACCGTTTTACACTCATGACCGCGGCAAGGACCTCGGCGTTTCGTCATGGCCGGGCGATACGTGGAAGACCGGCGGCGGTGCGGTGTGGGGATGGATCTCCTACGATCCAGCGCTCAATCTGATCTATCACGGCACCAGCAACCCCGGGCCGTGGAACGAGAATCAACGCGCCGGCGACAACAAGTGGACGGCGGCGATTCTGGCCCGTGATGCGGACACCGGCGAAATGGTGTGGGCATTTCAGGTGACGCCGCACGACATGTGGGATTACGACGCGGTGAACGAGAACATCCTCGTCGATTTGCCGATCAAGGGAGAGACACGGAAAGCTCTCGTCCATTTCGATCGCAACGGATTCGCGTACACCATCGATCGTGTTACCGGAGAAGTGATTCTCGCCGAGCCGTTTGTACCGATGAATTGGTCGACGGGTGTAGATCTCGCGACGGGTCGACCGAAGGTGGTTGAGACGAAGAAGACGGCGCAGGACAAGAACGTGAAGGACATCTGTCCGAGCCTCGAGGGCGGGAAGAATCAGCAACCGGCGGCGTTCTCGCCCCTGACCGGGCTGTTCTACGTCCCGACGAACAATCTGTGCATGGATTTTCAGGCCCGCGCCGTCACGTACATCGCCGGCACTCCGTTCATCGGCGGCAATGCGCCAGAGAAAGGGGGACCTGGTGGCTATCGGGGCGAGTTCATTGCCTGGGACGCTACGATCGGAAAGAAAATCTGGGGGATAAAGGAGCCGTACCCCGTTTGGGGAGGCGCGCTGGCGACGGCTGGCGGCGTCGTGTTTTACGGCACTCTTGACGGCTGGTTCAAGGCGGTCGATGCGAAAAACGGGAAAGTGCTTTGGCAGTTCAAGGTCGGCTCAGGCGTAGTTGGCAATCCGGTGACCTACACCGGTCCCGACGGAAAACAGTATGTCGCGATTTATGCAGGAATTGGTGGAGATATGGGGTTGCTCATCGCCGGCGATGTCGCGGCGAATCTGCCGTACGATGTTCGTGAACGGGGGACGACGTTGCCGGACATAGGTAGATGGACGAGTTGGGGAGGAGAGCTATTTGTCTTTTCACTCTGAGAGGAAAGGGATTGCGAATCGCAAACTGATTGCGAACTGCGAGCTGGCTGCGAGTTACGAACTAACTACGAGTTACGAACAATCCAGGCACTTATCGAATTCCGAAATGGTTCACCGAATCTCGTTGCAGTTGCTGATCGTTATCGCGTGTATTTCCTGTAATTCGCAGGGAAGTCGCTCCACAGCAGCGGGTACGGGAGAAACGGCTAACGCAAAGACGGCAGACAGTGGTTCGGGCAGTTACGTCATTGTCAGCGACAGCCTGCGTATCATCGAGCATCCGGAAATTCTCCCCGCCGGATTCCCCGCGAGTGGAAGGCCAATCGCGATAAAGAACCCTTATGAGGGCGACAAGAATGCGATCGGGCAGGGCGGCAAGCTCTTCGTTGCCTACAATTGCCTCGACTGCCACGGCGCCGATGGCTCGGGCGCGATGGGACCTAGCTTTCAGGACGGACGCTGGCACTTCGGCGGCTCACCCGCCGAAGTCTTCGAATCGATTTATCAGGGCAGGCCGGATGGAATGCCGGCCTGGGGTGGACGTATCACCAACGATCAGATCTGGATGCTGACGGCGTACGTTCGCTCTTTGTCATCCAAGGATCTCAGCACCGAGAACTTCACCGGTAAGACAGTAGAGCGCACCGGTCACTGAGGACAAAAATGTCACGGAAGATTCAAAGCCACCTGACAATGGCTATGGGCATCGTCGCCCTCGCCTATCGGTCATCGCCGGTCGCGTACGTGAGCGGCTGGAAATCGCCGGTGCTTCTCATCCATGGCGACGACGATCGCAACGTTCCCGTCGACCAGACAGTTGACCTGGTGCAGAGGCTCGCCGCTGCCGGTGTTCCCTACGAAGAGATTATCATTCCAGATGACACGCATCACTTCATGCGTCGCGCGAATTCAGTGAGAGTCGACAGCGCGGTCGCTGAATTCATGGGCCGGAAGCTACGGGTTGGGGAAGGGCGGCAAGCGTCGACATCCGCGCGATGACGTCGATTGGCGCGAAATGAAGTCGGACGTGGAGGGCGTCATATGATCAGCAGAATCTGGCACGGTTGGACGAAACGAGAGGACGCGGACAAGTACGAGCAGCTGCTCCGCGCTGACGTTCTGCCCGGAATTCATCGTATCCGCGGCTATACTGGCGCGTTCCTGATGCGACGAGAGGCCGCCAACAACGAAGTCGAGTTCGTCACCATTACCCAGTTCACCGACATTCACGCGGTGAAGGCTTTCGCAGGCGAGGATTACGAGCGCGCGGTGATCGCACCGGGCGCCGGGAAGTTTCTCACCCACTTCGATGAGCGCTCAGCGCACTACGAGACGCTGCTCACGCCTTCAGACGTGCGAGCGCTGGCGGCGCGGATCAGCGGGAGAAACCGGGTAGTCTAGGACTTACTGCGAAGCAGGAGCCGGCGGCACCCCACCGAAGGCGTTGACGATTGCGAGCCCCATGTTGGCCATCGTCAGCTGCGGCTCGTTGTCCACAAGCCAGCGCTGATCCTTGTTCTCCTTGGTCATCACGCACGCGACCACCCGGTTCCGCAAATACCAGAGCGTGCACTCCGTTCTCACCTCGTCGGTCTCGCCATCCTTATGAGCCGCGCGGGCACCGATCAGGTAGCGCTGCAACATCATGTCATTGGTGTTGTGCTCGAGGATGTCGAGCATTGCCGAATCCGCTGCCGGATTCACCGCCTTGCCCTGCGCCATTAGCTCGAACAAGTGCGCCATCTCGTTCGGAGTGGTTACCCCCAATCCGTATTTGATCGAGCTGTCCATCGCCACGCTGGAGTTGCGCAGAAAACTCTTGGAATGGACGCGAGTGTGCTGCAGGCCCAGTGAATCCATCTTCGCCCACACGCGACGGATGATGATCCGATCCAACAACAGGTTGGTGGCGGTGTTGTCGCTGATAGTCGACATCAGCCAGGCTGCATCGTGCACCGTCAGCACCGTGCCGTTGTGCAGGAACTGAATCACCCCCGACCCAGGCACCTGGTCGATCTTGAGAACGGTGAGCGGGTCGTCGAGCGACAGCTGCCCCTTGGCGACCAGGTCGTAAACCGTTACCAGAATCGCCACCTTGATCAGGCTCGCTGTCGGGAAAGTCTCGTCGCCGCGCCTGGTGATGTGAGCCCCTGACTCTAGGTCGATGACGCTGTAACCAAGGATTCCGTGGTGAGCGTCAGCAATGGAATCGAGCTTCCGATGTAGAGCTGCAGTGTCGGCCCGAACCGCCTGCAGTCGCTGAGCGCTGGAGCGGCCCGCTGTGCTCGCAGCGCACGCAATCGCACCGGCGAGAATAATTGGCCCGTAGCTACCAAGAATTCGCAGTGCGCGGTATCGAATGGTGTCTGCCATGTGGACCGATTTAGTTCGAGGTCGTCGTCGCCGTCGCGACCGATCCCTCGGGATCAAGCGTCTTCAGCACATCACGCCAGGCGAACTTCTTTCCGCTCCCTCTCACCCAGTAATCCATCCACGCCATTTCAGCGACTGATTTGAGAAGCTGATTGCGCGGATCGGGAATGCCGTGGGTGTTTCCCGGGTACACGTAGAGCTCAGTCGGCACTCCCAGCCGCTTGAGCGCCATGAACAGCTCCTCCGACTGTGGTCGAGGGACGCGGGGATCTCCCTCGACGACGTGGATCATGGTCGGCGTCTTCGCGTTCTTGATGTACTTGAGCGGAGACTGATTCCAGTAGGCCTCGAAATCGTCGTAGGGCAGCTTGTTGCCGAGATAGAACTGACGATTTCTCTGCACATCGCTCTCGGCGTACATCGAGATCCAGTTCGATGTGCCGGCGCCCGTGCTGATTGCCTTGAAGCGGTTCGTATGGGTGAGGATCCAGTTCGACCAGTGGCCGCCGGCGCTCCAGCCGAGGACGCCCATCTTCGTGCTGTCGACGATGCCCTGTGAGATCAGGTAGTCGACACCGCTCATGATGTCCTCGTATCCCTTCTGGAAGTAATTACCGACGATGTCCGTCTTGTGCTTCTCGCCATAGTTGGTCGAGCCGCGGTAGTTGGGCATCAACACCGCGTAGCCGGCGCCGGCGTACGTCTGCGCGCTGTAGCCGCCGTTGAAGCCGAGGACATCGGCAGACGCAGGTCCGCCATGGATGGCGACGATCAGCGGGTATCTGGTTCCTGCTTGATAGCCAACGGGCTTGATGAGGATTCCACCCACCGTTTTCCCGTCGGTCGATTTCCAGCTGATCTCTTCCTCCTCGCCGAGGGCGAAGTTGCGCACCTGGGGATTGGCATCGGTGAGCTGGTGCCAATTTGTGCGCACGGGGATTTGCTCGACGGACGCGACCGTGAACAGCGTCGACGGTGTATGCGGGTCGGCGTAATTCAGTAGGAGCAGCTTCGAGTCCTCGTCCTGATCGGTGTTCAACGATGCGCGTACGTTCGATATCTGACGGACTGAATTCTTGTCGATGTCCAGCGCCATCAGCTGATTCGTCGCCTTGATGCCCTCGTTGAAGTAGATGATTTTCCCATCCTTCGACCAGAAACCGATGGTGACGTCACCGTCGAAGTTGTCTCCCAGCTGCTGGAACTTTCCGCCGCGGTTGTCGGTGCGGCGAAGATAGACGCGAGTATTCGTCATGCTGTACTCCGCCATGTCCGCCGGCGCCGAGAATGCGATCCACTTGCTGTCGGGCGAGAACTCCAGATCGCTTTCGGGAACTTCGTTGTTGTTGGTCAGCCGCTCGATGTGGCCGGTGGCAGTCTCGAGAAGATACAGATCTGCATTGATGTCCTGCTCGGTGATATTCCGCATGTAGCGGTTGGCGGCTACTCCATGGTAGCCGATCCAGCGACCATCATCGGAGATGTTGAAGTTGGTGACGGAGGTCGCGGTATCACGTGTGAGTCTCGTCGCCTTCTTCGCGTCGACATCGAGCGCCCACAGGCTCGACAGCGGCGTCGCCATGTTGCGGATGGCGACGTTGAACTTTTTCTCGACGCGGAGCTGTTCGTCTTTGTCGAGCGTGTCGGCGGTTATGAAGTAGATGCGGCGGCTATCGGGGGACCATTTCCACAGTCCAACGCCCGCCAATTGGTGGGTCAGCTCGATCGGCTTCGCTGAATCGATGCCGTCGACACGTAGCGCGTAAAGCTGTTCCTCGTTCGACTTGCCGCTGCGGTAAACCAGCCACTTGCCGTCCTTGCTGAAGGCGAGTGTTGAGACACCCTCCTTTGCATCGGTGATTTTGCGCGCCTCACCGCCGTCCGGCCGCATGATGTAAATCTGATTCTGACTGGACTGCCCGTTGCTCCCAGTGGAGCTGCCCCCGGAAGGCGCCGAAGGTGCATCTCGGTTCGAGAGAAACACGAAAGATTTTCCATCACGGGACCAGCGAGGCGACGTCTCGTTCTTGTCTTTGGTGAAAGTCATCTCCCTGGTCGATGGCACACCATCCTTCACGGATACCAGGTAGATGTCGGTCTGTCGCTTCGCCTGACTCCAGTCGGGTGTCGAAAGCGTGTAGAGCAGCCACTTCCCGTCGGGACTTGGCGTCGGTGAGCCGACTTCGCGTTGGAGTTGCCGGTCGAGAAAGGTGATCGGCCGCGCTGCACTGGCAGGTACGGGTTTTTGCGCCGCGCCTACGGCCGGTATTAGTGCTGCGAGGATGAAAAGACGGTGAATGCGCATAGGCAGCGAAGTGAAAGGGACATAAAGATATGCTGAAGCATGAGACCGCACGAACGCAATAGCGCAAAAGCCCCACTGCGTACGCTTTTTGCCTGAGTTACTTCTCGTAAAACGATAATTCCGCTTCGATTACCGGAGCGGTTTTTTTCTTGACCCCTGAGATGGGGAGGGAGACGGGTACGATGTTGATCAACGGAACGAGATCGAGAGTGGCAGTGCTTGCAGTCGCGGCGGTGGCGCTGGTTGGGTGCGCCAAGAAGGAGAATGCCGGCGTGGATACCACTGGCGCGGCCTCGACCACCTACACTGGTGCAACGGCGGCTACTGCATCCAGCACACCGGCCACTACTTCGGGCAACTGGACGGATCCGAACATCGTGGCACTGCTAGACGAAGCGAACATGGCAGACAGTGCTGCAAGCTCGATCGCGGCTACAAAAGGAACAGCTTCTGAGGTTCGTGAGTTCGCGCGGCGGATGATGCGCGATCACCACCAGCTTCGCGCGCAGGGTGCGGCGCTCGCCAAGAAACTGAACGTCACTCCGGCCGCTCCCTCCGACGACCCCCTGATGCCGATGGCCCAGGACGAAACCAACACTCTCAACTCGACAGCCAAAGGGAAGGATTTCGACAAGGCCTATATCGACGACGAGATCAAAGTCCATAAGGCGGTGCTGGACGTGGCAACCAAGGCGGCAGCCCAGACCCAGAACACGGAGCTGAAGAATCTGATCCAGAAAGCAGCTCCGGTGATTCAGGACCACCTCACCAAGGCCGAATCGATTCAGAAGTCCTTGAAGTAGCCGTTGACTTTCGGCGCACTCGTTCTGATTGCTACTTCGGTGCTGGTGACGTTGCCGTCGCCGAGGTAGCAGGACGCGGCGGAGCGTTTTTCACGTACTTGTCCAGCCAGTTGATGTACTCCCACAGCAGATGGCGCTGTGTCTCCATTGCAGTGTATCCGTGCGGCTCCAGCGGCAACTGGACGTAGCGAACGCTGCCACCGTTGCCCTTGATCGCCGCGAAGAGACGCTCTGACTGAATCGGGAAGGTGCCCGAGTTATCGTCACGCTGCCCGTGGATCAGCAGCAGCGGCGCCTTGATCTTGTTGGCGTAATTGAACGGTGACATCGCGTTGTAGACTTCCGGCGCTTCCCAATACGTGCGCGGCTCCGCCTGGAAACCGAATGGCGTAAGTGTCCGGTTGTAGGCACCGCTCTCAGCGATACCGGTGCGGAAGATGTCCGAATGCGCCAGCAGGTTCACAGTCATGAACGCACCATAGGAGTGGCCGCCGATTGCGATGCGGTCGCGATCCGCTACCCCCATATCGACGATTTTGTCGACTGCTGCCTGCGCGCTGGCGACGAGCTGCTGGACGTAAGTGTCGTTCGGCTCTTTTCCGTTGGCGCCAACGATCGGCATCGTCGGACCGTCGAGTACGCCGTAACCGTGCATCAACAGCATCAGGTAGTTCTGTCGCCCGGGGCGCTTGAACTCGTATGGAGACCCGGTGAGCTGTGAGGCGGCGTCAGCCGACTGAAACTCGCGCGGATATGCCCAGAAGAAGAACGGCAAACGACCCTGCGATTTATCGTATCCCGGTGGGAGATACATCGTCGCGGAAAGCTTGACTCCATCAGGCCGGGTGTAAGTGATGAGCTCGCTCTTGACGCTTGCAAAGTACGGAGCCGGATCGCCGAGCCTGGTAATCTGCGTCAGAGATGTGTTCTTCAGATCGCGCACAAATACATTCGGCGGATCGGTTGGCGATTCGCGCAGGGTGATAACGCAGTTGGCATCCGGATCGATCACCTGCAACACTTCCTCGTAGGTTGGCGCCGCCGACTGCCACAGGCGCTCCGTCTTACCAGTAGCGATGTTGAAGCGATCGATGAATGGGCGATCCCCTTGCGGCGAGGCGCCGTTGCCATGCAGGTAGAGGTAGGTTCCGTCGCTCGAGCGTAGTGGGACGAGTCGATCAATTGCTGGATCCAGCACGAATACCCAAAAACCCGGATCGGAATAACGATCCTCTGTGCTGCGATCCCAGATCAGTTTTGGAGTTCCACCGTTTGGCGCACTGGGGTCGATCATCCAAACGCGACGTCTCGCTCCCCGCGATAGTCTGTCCGCGAGGAACGCTCTGTTGGGAGAAACCCAGGTGATTCCGCCGTAGCGATATTCAGTTTGCACGAACGGTTTGGCGGACCCTGTGAATGGTGCGCTGAGAACGGAGACCTGATCGCGCTTCGGTACGGTCTGGCGCGGATTGCCGCTGTCGAGCGCCTCAACGAGAATCAGGGTCGCCGGAACGTCGGGTCGCCAGCTAACAATGCGAATGCCAGGAAGCACAGCGTCGCGGGCGCTCGGCGCCTCTTCGGCGACGTGCGAGTTGCGGAGCTCGCGCAGAACTTTTCCGTACAGACTCCAGACTTCGGTTCGCGATGGGAAGACATCCATCGGTACCTGATACGAATAGGGTCGCTGTACTGTCTCGACGAGCAGATAGTTACCATCGGGCGAGGGCGTCGCGCGCACGTGGATTCCCGGCTGCCCGACAGGAGTAATGCGGCCGTCGAGTCCGACGAGAGCGATCTGGTCGGTGAAGTAGTAGTCGAAGAGTGCTTCGTCCGTCGGGCTTTGCAGCAGGTACTCATAAGTGCGCGCCGGAGCCGAGCGTCCGTACGATTCCTGCACGATCACTCCGGAAGGAACGTCGGAGATTTTTGGCGAGGCACCACGGTTCGCCGGCCAGAGTCTGCATACCAGCGGCGCGTTTCCATTGAGCCAGTTGCAGCCGGCGTCCTCGACGATGTTGGCGCGCAACGTTGTGAAGTTGAGGCTCCACGGCGTCAGTCGACGCGCAGCACCACTGTTCACATCTGCAACCCAGAGTGCTGACCCGGCGGGGGTAGTCGCGATGAAAGCCACATCCTTTCCGTCGCGCGACCAATCGAGGTCGACAATTTTCCCTGATAATCCCGGTCCGCTCACGCGGCGGACGTGTCCACCTGGCAAATCGACGAGCTCCACTGACATCGTGCCTCTGGAGATCGTCGTGTAGGCCAGCTTGTCGCCGCTGACCGACCATGCAGCAGAACCGATGCGACCGCCCGCCGGTACCTCGAGGTTGCGCACAGTCTTCCCATCGATTTTGCTCACCGTCGCCGAGCGGATTCCGATATTCTCGACGCGATAATCCGGGTTCGCTCTGATCTTGCTGCCGCCGAGGTAGTAGGCGGAGTCGGCCATGTCGCTGATCGTGATCGACCGTGGATCGCTCACCGTAACCAGGACCCACTGGCGGTTGGGACTGACTGAGGTCACCGGATTCGCCGGAGCTTCGAGAACTTTCACCAGATCCGCGGGTGGCGATTGATACGTTAGCTGCGTCGATCCTGAAGTAAACGGCGACAGAATCAGGCACACCGTAAACAGAAAACGGCGATACGAGACGTTGATCATTGGAGGCCGGGGAGAGTCGTTCGGGAGGGAAACGTGGTTTACCACTATATAAGTACTGGTAGCACTGTGGCAGTGTTGTCAGTGGTGCTCGGAGCGCGATTCCAGCCAATGCACGGTCGCGCTACTGACAAAAGTGGTCAGAGCTATTGTCGCCGTCACGTCGCTGGTCCAGTGTTGATCCTCGTACACACGGTCCCAGGCGACTAGCGCGACGATGCCGCTGCACAAAGCGGTGATAGAAGTCGAATGAGTCTGCATGGAAATCGCCTGGGCGATCGACGCAATGTGGGCGACATGGGCCGATGGCAGCGAATGCCAGTCGCCGTTCGAGGTAAAGGGGTGAAAGCGACGTGAGTTTCCTTCAGCGTGCGGGCGCTCACGTCCGATGATGGGTTTGAGCACTGACTCCGCGATATCGGATGCCACATATGCAGCGGCGGTGTTGAGCGTACCGGTTGTAATGGATTCGTGGTGTGTCAGCAGAGCGGCGGCATAGGTGAATGCCATCGCTGGCACGAGAACATGAGCAGTTCCCAGGGGATTTACTGATTTCGCGAGCTGATCGAGTGAATGAGAGTGCTCGCGGAGCGACCACTCCCGCACTTCAGGGTCTAATGCGGCTGATGCAGCAATTCCGAGGGGGACAAGCCACGTTGCGCGAGACGCTGTCTGGGGAGCAGCAGGGGGAGGGGGCGACGGTACGGAATCTTTCTGAGACTCGGCGGTGTTTGAGATCAGCAGGAGCTGACCGATCGTCAGGACAACGAGATTCCGGCGCATGAATCAGAGTAGGAAACGGAGAGTTTGCTGGCAATGGGTAGCAAAGTTGCGCTGACTGTCGGCCGGGGATGAGATTATCCCCGTCCTTTTACTTCCTCACACGATGCCGCACCAGCTCTCGCGCGCTGTAAGCCTTCTCGCGACCGCGCTACTCGCGTCCCCCCTTACGGATCTTCAGGGTCAGGCAACGCCGAGCGCGAAGACAACCTCTCCGGTATTCGACGCCGACTCTGCTCGTCTCGCCGAGCTGCCGTGGCGGTCGATAGGGCCGGCGGTGACGAGCGGTCGAGTGGTTGATTTCGCCGTTCCCGAAGGTCCCAAATCGCAGATCGGCGAGCGGCTCGGAGAGCTGTTCTACGTCGCGTCGGCTTCGGGAGGCGTGTGGAAGACGGTAAACGGCGGTACAACGTGGGAGCCGATCTTCGATCGTCAGGGCTCGGCATCGATCGGCGACATCGCGGTTGCGCCGAGCAATCCGGACATCATCTGGGTGGGAACGGGGGAGAACAACAATCAGCGCAGCTCGTCGTGGGGCGATGGAGTCTATAAGTCGGAGAACGGTGGAAGGACGTGGACCAATATGGGGCTCAAGAAATCCGAGCACATCGGTCGTATCATCGTCCATCCAACGAATCCGGAGATCGTGTTCGTCGCAGCGACGGGTCCGCTGTGGGGACCAGGCGGCGATCGTGGGCTCTTTCGCAGCACCGATGGCGGAAAGACCTGGAAGAACGTCAAAAACATGGACAAATACACCGGATTTACGGATGTCATTTTCGATCCTGGCGATCCCAACACGATCTACGCTGCATCCCTCCAGCGTGAGCGGCGTCCGTACACCTACGTCGGGGGCGGTCCCGGCAGTGCTATCTGGAAGAGCATCGACGGTGGAGACAGCTGGACGAAACTGGCTGAGGGACTTCCCAAGGGAGACGTAGGAAGAATCGGTCTCGATGTCAGCCGGTCGAGCCCGAACATCGTCTACGCGACGATCGAGACAAAGGTGACCGGTAGCGGTGCGTCGAAGGGAAATACCGAGGCGAGCATTTATCGCTCAGACGATCGCGGCGCGAGCTGGCAGAAGACGGGTACCGCGTTCTCGTATCCGTGGTACATGGGTCAGATTCGCGTCGACCCGACCAATCCCGATCACGTCTACTTCATGGGTGTGCCGCTGCAAGTCTCGACCGACGGGGGTCACACTTTTCGCAACACCGCTGGCGGTGCGCATTCGGATCACCACGCGATGTGGATCGATCCAACCGATCCGGATCATCTCATCATCGGCTGCGACGGCGGTGTCTACATCAGTCACGACCGTGGCCGCACCGTCGATTTCGTTCCCAACCTTCCGGTCTCGCAGTATTACGCGATCGCAACGGACATGCGTCAGCCGTTCTACTGGGTGTACGGCGGTTTGCAGGACAACAGCAGCTGGGGCGGACCGAGTCAGACCAGAAATCGTCAGGGCATCACCAACGCCGATTGGATTCGCACTACCGGCGGCGATGGCTTTTACGCGCAGATCGACCCGGTCGATCCGAACACGGTTTACGGTGAGTCACAGGGCGGCGACATAGTTCGCTTCGATGTTCGCACCGGCGAGCAAAAGACAATCAAGCCCCTGCCCGAATTTGGCACGAAGCCGTATCGGTGGAACTGGAGCTCGCCGATGCTCATCTCGCCGTACGATCACAACACGCTCTACTTTGGCGCGAATTTTCTCTTCAAGAGCACCAATCGTGGTGACGCGTGGGTGCGACTCGGACCCGATCTCACCCGGCAGCTCAATCGCGACAGCCTGCCGGTGATGGGGAAGATCTGGCCGCGCGATGCAATCGCGCGTCACCAGGGCACCGCCGACTACGGGAACATCAGCACGATCGACGAGTCGCCGATCAGACAAGGATTGCTATATGTCGGCACCGATGATGGCGTGATCTCGGTATCGCGCGACGGTGGGGCGACGTGGACCAAATACACGAAGTTTCCGGACGTTCCGGAGCAGACATACGTCAGTCGCGTCGTCGCGTCCCGATTCAACGAGGGTACCGTCTACGCCACGCTCGACAACCATCGCAACAACGATTTCAAGCCGTACGCGATCCAAAGCACCGACTACGGCGCGCATTGGAAGTCGATCAACGGCAACTTGCCAGCGAACGGCTCGGTGCAGGTGATTCGCGAGGATCCCGTCGAGCCGAACCTGCTCTTCGTCGGCACCGAGTTCGGCGTGTTCTACACCGTGCTCCAGGGAGTGTCGTGGACGCAGCTCAAATACAACATTCCGACAGTGGCTGTGCATGACATCGTCATTCAACCGCGCGAGCACGATCTCGTCATCGGCACCCACGGCCGCGGTATCTACATCATCGATGACATCACTCCGCTCGAGAAGCTCGGTGAAGCGAACCGGGTCGGCACGTATCTCTTTCCCGTAAAAACAGCCACCGAGTACAATCAGAATAGCTCCGTTCCTGGCGGCATCCGCGGCGCTGGCGCACTGGGTGACCGTGAGTACTCGGCGCCCAACCCTGCGTTCGGTGCGGTGATCACCTATTTCCTGCGTGACACGTTACCCAAAGGCGGCGATGTGACGCTCGGCATTTACGACCCTGCTGGGAATCGCGTGCGGGAGCTCACTGCCAACAAAAAACGCGGTATGCATCGTGTGACGTGGGACCTGCGCACCGCGCCACCGTATACCGTTCGACGTCCGGCAAATCAGGTTGGTGAACCGCAATCCAGACAGCGCGAGCCATCGGGACCATTCGTTCTTCCGGGGCGATACACGGCGCGTCTCACTGTCAAAGAAGGCTCCGGCACGCCGATCGTGCGTGAGGTACCGATCGAAGTTCGCTCCGATCCACTGGTCCAATTGAACGACGCCGAATACCGCGCCTTATACGACATGCGCGTGAGCACGGGACGACTGCAGGCGACAGTTCAGGCAGCTGTGCGCACGACCGAGCAACTCAAGGACGAGATGACCGATGTCAAAGCTGCTCTCAAAAGCAGCAGCGCGCCCGACAGTCTGACGAAGCAGTCCGACGCCATCGACAGCGAGATAAGTGATGTCCTGAAGAAGCTGCGCGGTGATCCGGAAGCGGAGCCGGTGAGTGACGACAAGAGGGTTGAAGATCCGTCCATCCAGGAACGGGTCAACAACGTAGCAGAGCAGATCGGCAATGTCACATCGCAACCGACCGAGCTGCAACGTGCGACTCTTGCACTGGCGTCCTCCGATCTGGAGCGTGAAGTTGGACGAATCAACAACCTGCTGCAGCGGCGAATTCCGACGCTCAACGCAGGTCTCGACGCGGCAAAGATTCCGTGGACGATCGGACGGCCGGTCGAGTTTATGAAATGAACTCGACTCCCGAGGAGCGCAACATCATTGGGTGAGCTCAAAGATCACTTCGCCAGACTGGTGGCGCATCTCGAATGGGCCGACCAGCGAGTGCTCGGCGCTCTGCGAGCGGCGCCTCACGCTCCGGCGAAAGCGCTCGAGATCTACGCGCACATTCTTGGATCGGAGCACGTCTGGGTGTCGCGGATGTACGGAACGCCGCCGCGGCTTGCGGTTTGGCCGAACCTGGCGCTCGACGAATGCGAGCGTGTTGCTGCGGAGAATGCCGGGCAGCTCAAGAAGATCGTGGAAGCGATAGCTGGTGACGCGCTGCAGCGCGGAATCACGTATCGCAACAGTGCCGGCGAGCAGTTCACATCGACACTCGAGGACATCCTCACTCACGTCATGATGCACGGGTCGTATCACCGTGGCCAGGTCGCTTCGCTGATTCGTGCCGGCGGCGATACGCCAAGCCCGACCGACTACATCTTTTTTGCGCGAGGAGCTCCGGCCGCTACGCGACAGAGATGATTTGACAGCGCTCGGCTCACGAGCCCTGCGCGAACTTCTGAGGATTCTTGGTCGGGGTTTCCCGCTCCACAGTTGCCGTCGCGTTGGCCGGGCGCGGAAGTCGAGACAAGCCGAGATGGTCTCGTGCCCGGTTGAGAGCATCATCGATGTTACCGAAAAGATTCTCCTCGCCGATCTCTGGCAGAATATCCGAGCGAACGAGCGCAAACATCGGCTGAGCATGCACGTCCGACAGCAGCAACAGGGTGCCTTCTTGGCGATAGCGGCGGGCCAGCTCCTGCAGTACGTGGAGCCCCGTAGAATCGATTGCCGGTACGGCGCGCATCCGGATGATCAGCACGTTGGGTTTCCTGGCGACCTCATTGAGCGTGTCCTTGAATTGCTCCGCGGCGCCAAAGAAGAACGGACCGTTGATTTCGAAGACCTCAACGCCGTCCGGCACGCTCCGATCGCGGACTGCGTTCGGATCATCCTCGTCATCTCCGTCTTCATCCGCCAGCTCGCGCGTGACAACGCTGATGTTGGTGACCTCCGCCATGCGACGCATGAAAAGGAAGGCGGCGAGGACCATTCCCACTTCGATCGCCACCGTAAGATCGATGATGACAGTAAGAGCGAACGTCGTGATCAGGACGACCACGTCGCTCTTCGGAGCCGTCAGCTCCCCGCGAAACGTCCGCCACTCACTCATGTGGTAGGAAACCACTACCAGAATCGCCGCCAGAGTCGCGAGGGGGATGAGAGCCGCCCATCTGCCGAAAAAGAGAGTAATGAGTAATAGCGTCAGCGCGTGAACCATTCCCGCCACCGGCGTGCGTCCTCCGTTCTTGATGTTGGTCGCCGTCCGCGCGATTGCGCCGGTTGCCGGAATGCCACCAAACAGCGGCGAAGCGATGTTCGCGATTCCCTGCGCTACCAGCTCCATGTTCGATCGATGCCGCCCACCGATCATTCCATCGGCGACGACAGCTGAGAGGAGAGATTCCACGGCAGCCAGTAGGGCGATGGTAAAAGCCGGAGCCACGAGCCCGCTGAGCTGGTCGAGGGTCACGTGCGGCACGACCGGATGCGGGAAGGATGCGCTAATCGCGCCGAAGCGAGTACCTATCGTCTCAACCGGGAGATTGAAGACTCGGGCGACGACTGTCGTGACGATCAAAGCGACAAATGGGCCGGGAATCCGCCGGCTCACTCGCGGCCAAACGAGCATGATCGCCAGGGCCAGCACGGATATCGCCGCTGTCGTGGTGTCGATCGAATCAAGGTGACTCGCTATGACCCTCCATTTGGGAATGAACTCCGCGGGAAGGTTGCCCACCTTGAGTCCGAGGAAATCCTTGACCTGACTCGAGAAGATGATGATTGCTATTCCGCTCGTGAATCCGACGACGACGGGATGCGGAATGAATTTGATCGCCGCTCCCATGCGGGCGACGCCGAGCACGATTAGAATGACGCCGGCCATCAGCGTAGCGACAATGAGTCCATCGATACCGAAGCGCTGAACGATTCCGTAGACTATCACGACGAATGCGCCGGTAGGTCCTCCAATCTGGACGCGAGATCCCCCCAGGGCGGAGATCAGGAAGCCGGCAATGATGGCAGTGTACAGACCGCGATCGGGCGTAACACCGCTAGCGATCGCAAAAGCGATGGCAAGGGGCAGAGCAACGATACCGACGATTACGCCCGCCACGACATCGGCGGAAAACTGTGAGCGATCGTACGACCTGAGCGTCGTCAGCGATTTCGGGACTAACAAGAGACTTTCCGGAGGGGAGCGGGTTCAAAGAAAACGGAACGGGAGACGATGAGGTGCCTTACAGGACTGTCGATCGGAACTGCGCGCAACGTCTGAGGGATTTGCCAGCCTGACGGCACTCCAATACTATCCGTTGTGGCCTTCCTCTATTCATACCTCCACAAATACCGGGCGCTAATTCTTCTCGCGCTCGTGCTGGCGACGACGAATCAGGTCTTCTCGCTGCTCGATCCGCTCATCTTCCGCCACGTAATCGACGATTACGCGACGCGCTTCCGCGAATACCAGACTTCCACTTTCATCAAGGGCGCCGGCACGCTGCTGCTGATGGCAATGGGGGTCGCGTTCGTATCGCGCGTCGCCAAGAATTTTCAGGACTACTACGTCAACGTGATCGTCCAGCGAGTTGGCGCCGAGATGTACTCCGACGGCATCAGACACTCGCTCGAGCTGCCATACTCCGTCTTCGAGGACCAGCGCAGCGGCGAAACCCTCGGCAAGCTCCAGAAGGTTCGGTCGGATGTCGAGCGTTTCATCTCGCTGTCGATCAATCTGATCTTCACGACCCTCGTTGGTGTCGTCTTCGTCGTCTTCTATGCGCTGTCGGTGCACTGGGTAATCGTGCCGGCATTCCTGGCTACTGTTCCGTTGCTTGGCACACTGAGCTGGGCACTGAGCGGGCGAATCAAGAATATCCAGAAGGTGATCGTCGCCGAGACAACAGCGCTGGCGGGCTCGACGACGGAATCACTGCGCAACATCGAGCTGGTGAAGAGCCTCGGCCTGGCCGATCAGGAAGTGGTGCGGCTCAATGCGACCACCGAAAAGATCCTCAAGCTCGAGCTGAAGAAGGTGAAGTACATCCGGAGCCTGAGCTTCATCCAGGGTACGTCGGTCAACCTGCTGCGTACGTGCATCCTGTTCATGATGCTGTACCTGATCTTCACGCAGAAGATCACCGTCGGACAGTTCTTCTCGCTCCTCTTCTACTCGTTCTTCATCTTCGGACCGATGCAGGAGCTGGGCAACATCATCAACGTCTATCGCGAGACGCAGGTTTCGCTGGAGAACTTCAGGAAGATTCTGGAGACGCCAAAGGATCCCAAGCCGCGTGCTCCGGTGCCGCTGACGGACATCGAGCGACTGGAGTTTGAGGACGTCGGCTTCATGCACCAGAGTGCGAGCACGCCTGCTCTCACTGACATCTCCTTCGATGTGCAGCGGGGCGAGACGATCGCGTTCGTCGGTCCATCGGGCGCGGGCAAAACGACGCTGGTGAAGCTGCTGGTGGGATTGTATCTGCCAAAGAGTGGCCAGATCCTCTACAACGGCGTCCCGGGCACCGAGGTAGATCTCGACCGGCTGCGCGAGCGAATCGGTCTGGTGACGCAGGACGCACAGCTCTTCTCCGGTACGATTCGCGAAAACCTCAAGTTCGTCAATCCGCATGCTACCGACGAGGAATGTCTCGACGTGCTGCGCAAAGCAGCCGCCCACGCATTACTGGCGCGAGCTGACAAAGGGCTCGACACGGTCATCGGTGAAGGCGGCATCAAAGTCTCCGGTGGCGAGAAGCAACGACTCTCGATTGCGCGCGCGCTGTTGCGCAACCCGCACTTGCTGGTGTTCGACGAGGCGACATCGTCGCTGGACTCGCTGACCGAAGAGGAGATCAGCCGCACAATGCGGGACGTCGCCAGCTCGCGCGAGGTGATCACCATCCTCATCGCGCACCGACTGTCGACGGTGATGCATGCCGATCGGATCTACGTCCTTGAGCGCGGTCGCATCATTGAGGTTGGACAGCACGAGGACCTGCTGGAAAGGACCGGGCTCTACTATGCGATGTGGCGTCAGCAGGTCGGCGAGCGCCGCGCCACCCCGCAGCTTCCAGCTGGCAAGCCGGCCCAGTTGGCGTCAGCTTAGTCACTGTCCAAGTAACCCCTCGACCTATGCGCGACGATACCGGGAAGCTGAAACAGGGAAACTTCATACAGGCGCTCGATTCGATCCGCGCTGAAGCGGAGCGGCTAATGGCGCGCCGCGACCTGCCGCCCGAAGCGAAAGCGGGGCTCGAGCGCATAGTCGCCCTCACGCGGGCGAAGTTCGATCTCGGCGGGGACATCGAATAGCGGGAAGCGGGAAGCGGGAAGCGGGAAGCGGGTAACCGGCACGGGCACGGTTAACGGATAGCTGGTAGCTCAAAGCGCGCTGTCCGTTTCCCGTACCCGTACCCGTCTTCCGTTACCTGCTTCCCGCTTCCCGCTTCCCACTTCCCGCTTCCAACCCCGCAGCCTCGAACGGCATCGTATTATCCGCCTAAGATGAAGCTGCGCGCGGTGGTATCAGACACTATCGGGCCTATCCCGTCCACGATCGGTGAAGACAAGACTGCGACACTGGAATCCATTCGGCGGGCGCAGGCTGGCGACGTCGACGCGTTCGAGGCCCTTTACCGCGAGCACTCGGGAAGGGTCTACGCGCTTTGCGTCAGACTCAAGGCGGGCGACAGGTCAGATGCAACCGAGCTCATGCAGGACGTCTTCATCAAGGCCTGGCGAAGGCTGGAGACGTTTCGCGGCGACTGCGCGTTCTCGTCATGGCTCCATCGACTCGCGGTCAACACGATGCTGGAGAACGCGCGCGGCGATCGCCGGCGCGAGGCAAGGGTGCTTTCGATGGAAGACACATCGCTGTTGCCTGGTGCGGCGCGCTCGAGCGGCATCGAGCTGAGAATGGACATGGAAGACGCCGTCGCCTCACTGCCGAAAGGTGCTCGTCTCGCCTTCGTGTTGCACGACATAGAGGGATATCAACACCAGGAGATCGCTGAGCAATTGAAAGTTTCTGTCGGAACAGTAAAAGCGCAGCTGCACCGCGCTCGCCGGCTCTTGCGGGAGCGGCTGGAAGGAATGCCGGAAGGAGGGGGAGGAACGAGCTCATGACACACGAAGTCATCAGACATCTGCTCGACGATTACGTCACCGGCGAGCTCACCGAGGATGCTCGCGCACCGGTCGCCGATCACGTAGCAATCTGCGAGATCTGTAGTGCTGAGGTCGAGAGCCTGAAGCGGCTACTGGACCGTGCAGCCGATCTTCCAAAATCGATCGAGCCGCCTGCCGAGACTTGGTCAAACATTCGGACGGCGATCTTGCGTGACGAAAACGCGGGGAAGCCGCGTGCCACGACGAGCTCGACACGCTTCTGGCGCCGGCCGCTCGTCGTCGCTGCTGCTGCCGCCGCTGTCGCAGCGGTATTGTCCTCCACGATCACTGCTCTTTATCTCAACTCCCGCTCGCTATCGAACGCAGTTTCAGCGACGCGGGGCGAGCCGGGGGATACGACGACGCCCGCCACGCTGGCAGCATTCACGATCGAAGAGAACAACTATCTGCGCACCGCCGCGGCACTCCAGGATCTGCTCGATCAACAGGAGACAGCATTGGCGCCAGAGACGGTCGCCCAGTTAAAGGCGAGCCTGCGGACGATCGACGAAGCGATTCTGGAGGCTCGCAACGCACTGGCCCGCGATCCATCGAACAAGCTGTTGATCGAGATGCTCTCGGCCAACTACAAGCAGAAGGTAGATCTGCTGCGGAGATCGACGGAGATCACGCGTGGGACCTAAGAGATTCGGGGCGGTGCTGGCGGCGATGCTGATCATGGCCGCTCCGCTGGCTGCGCAGAAGAAAATCGAGCGCAGAATGCCGCTCGGGATGGAAGGCGCATTCCGGATCATGAACATGGTCGGAAGCGTCGTCATCCACGGTTGGAACAAGGACACCGTTCTCATTCGCGGCTCGCTCGCGCCGGGCGACAAGTTTTATGCCGGCGGTGGATACACGGGTGCGAAGATGTTCATCGAGTCAGCCAGCGAGCACGATCCCAAGCCAACCAATCTCGAGATCTGGGTTCCGGCACGTGTCCGTCTCTGGGTGAAGACCGCTACCGCGAACATCGACGTGCAGGGCGTCGACGGCGGGCTCGACCTGTACACGGTTAGCGCGACGATCGATGTCACCGGCAATCCGCACGAGCTGAACGCCGAGGCAATCGACGGCGACATTCACATCGCCGGATCTCCTTCGTGGCTGAGGGCGAAGAGCGCCTCGGGAGCGATAACGTTTCGCGGCGGCAGCTCCGACGCCGGGATTTCCACCGTCAGCGGCCCGGTAAAGATCGAGGGCGGAGTCTTCGAGCGCACAAAGATCGAGACAGTTACGGGCAACGTCAGCTTCAACGGACGTCTCGATCGCAGCGGCACTTTCGATTTTGACACCCACAGCGGCTCGATCGACATCGCCGTCCCCGACAAAACGAGCGCGTCCTTCTCGGTGGTGACGATAGCGGGCACCATCGCCAACAATGTCTCGCGAACAGTTCCGTCTGCCGGGCGATTCGGTCGCGGGTCGGAGCTGACGACGGAAATCGGCGACGGCGGCGCGAAAATATCGGTGCGCACATTCAAGGGTTCCGTCACGCTGCGTCGATCGAAGTAGCTCGTTAAACCCTGAAGAGGTGAGCGGCATCGTACAGACGCTCGGACAACCTTTTCAGGAGATTCACTATGAGACGCGCCCTTCTTCGCTCGTTCGCGCTCGGTACAGCGCTGACGCTCACGGCGTTCAGTACGGCTCTGGCCGGTCCGCCGTGGATTGCGATCGAGTATCCCGCCAATCCATTCGATCGCACTTCGCGCGACGCATTTCTGACTGTGCGGACTTACCACCACGGGGAGATCATGGCGAAGACCGTAACTGGCACCGCTGAAGGTGTCGTCAACGGGAAGCGGGAGAGCATGAAGCTGGACATCCGCCCCGGATCACGCCCCGGCATGTACGTCGTGTTCTGGCAGCGTCCGGCTGCTGGCAGATGGGTGCTGGTGATCAACAGCGGCAATCAGGGCGTGGTCGATGCGACGGCGGTTGTCGAGATCAGTCCGACCGGCGGCGTGGCCAACGTTTCAGTTCCAACGCGCTCCTACGGCAATGGATGGATCGGGCCGCGGCCGGTCGCGGCGGCGGAGATCGACGGGCTGCTGCAGGGGAGGGCTTTGGCCAGCGCTGGGACCAAGCTGGGCGCCAACATTCGGTAGACAAGTGCGGACTCTTTCTACTCGCATTCTGACGTAACGCGTTGCGCGTTGCGGGTAGCACCGTTGCCTGTTCCCGGTGACTATCGCAAGACCGTCCTACCGGCGTGATGGAAAAAGCAACTGCAATGGAACTGCCGTTGCTTTTTTCCATTGACGGCGGGCAGAAAAGTTCGCACCGCAGTTTACCGGCAACCGGAAACGGTGCTATCCTCAACACGCAACGCGTTACGGTTGAATGCGAGTAGTTGCCAGTCGCCAGCTTTTTTTTATTGCCCCCGAAGACCACTCAGACTCTTCTGTAGCTCCGCCGTCCTCCTCGCCGAGTAATCCGCGAGGCACTTCGCCCGAGCCCGTGCCCACAGCTTCCCTTCCTGGCTCTGCGTCTGCGCGGTGCAGTCCGTATCGCGCTGGTTGACCCAGTCGCGCTGGGACTGTTGGAACCTGTCCTCCAGATCCGACCCACCCGACTTTCGCGCCTGACTGATCAGCTCCTGATAGGTCCGGTTCAGATCAGCGTCATTTGCGACTATCGACCGGTTGAGGCAGTAGCGCTGGTCGGTCAGATTCGGCGAATCGCACGGGTCTCTCGTCGACCGAGTCGCCGAGCTCGAGGCGGGCGAGCGAGTAAGCGGGACAGTCGTTGGGGCCGGCGCGTCATTGGCGGTCGTCGGTACTGTAAGTCTCGGTCCGGAGGGCGCCTGGCTCCCTGGCGGCAGCGGGCGTGTTGCGGCCCCGTCGGTCGGGCGATTCCGGGATGCCTCCTCGACCCTCGGCGATAGGCCATCCGAACCTGTTCGGACAGTATTGAGGCTATTGTCGAGACCTGATGCCGCGGCCGTGTTCTTGTTAGCCTCCGCCAGGTCCCGTAACAGCATGGTGTCCTGGGCAGTGCTGGCGACGTCCTTCGCTCTGGTTTCCTTGCGACAGCCGAGGCCAACCAGTAGAACCAATGTGCAAAGTGGAGCCAATCTGGAAAGCACTTTCATATATTCGCCCGCGGTGAATTCACTACTGCTAAATCGGGCAGACGGTGTGCCAGGCGCGAGAGTAGATTTTACAGGCAGGCGCGGTTGACGCGTCACTGATTCAGTCTGCCAGCACGAAGCCTGAGGGTCAAGATGGAGACAAGACCGCCCGAGCTCAACACGGTCATCAGAACCTTCGCCAACGAGGTCGAAGCACACGTCGCGCAGGCGGTTCTCGACGCCAACGGAATCGACTCCAATCTCATTCGAGACGATGCCGGCGGAATGATGCCCTGGCTGCAGTGGCTTCATCCGATCCGCCTCGTTGTCCGCGAGGCGGACAGCATCGAAGCGGTGGAGCTGCTGGACTCGCCGCCCGGGCCAACGCTGCTTCCCTAACCGAGTCTGCAGTACCTCCAACCCCCCCCCCGGATTCCAGCTCCCATGCTTCACCCGATGTCGCGGCGCGTTATGCGGCGCTTCAAGCCTATCCTTGCCGCCGCCGCCGTCTTTTCTGCGCTTAGCGGTGCTCGATCTCTCCACGCTCAGAGGTCACCGCCGGCGGACCAGTATCTGGCGCGGGCAAAACGGATTCTCAGTCAGACGCCGCTAATCGACGGCCACAACGACCTTCCCTGGCGGATTCGCGATGATTCGATCGCGCGCGGAAATGTCGATGCCTACGATCTGCGCCGTCGGACGCCCGGGCAAACCGACCTCGATCGCCTCAAGGCCGGGATGGTGGGCGCACAATTCTGGTCGGTCTATACACCAGGTGAATGGCGCGACTCCGGCTACGCCAGGATACAGCTCGAGCAAATCGACATCGCACGCCGGTTCATCGCGAAGTACCCGGACCAGTTGGCGCTGGCGCTGAGCGCCGCCGACATCCGACGCGAATTCAAAGCCGGCAAGATCGCGTCTCTACTCGGTCTTGAGGGAGGACACGCCATCGAGAACTCGCTCGGCGCTCTGCGCGCGTACTACGACCTCGGCGTCCGCTACATGACGCTGACGCACAACGTCACCCTCGACTGGGCCGACGCTGCGCTCGACTCGGCGAAGCACCATGGCCTTACTCCGTTTGGCGACAGCGTCGTGCGCGAGATGAACCGCTTGGGAATGCTGGTGGATCTTTCGCATGTCTCGCCGGGAACGATGAGCGCCGCCCTCAACGTGAGCCAGGCACCGGTGATTTTCTCTCATTCAGGTGCGAGAGCGCTCGTCGATGTGCCGCGTAACGTCCCCGACTCCATTCTTCGTCGGGTCACCTCGAATGGCGGAATAGTCATGGTTCCGTTCGTGACGGGGTTCGTCTCACCCGACGTGATGCGCTACGACGAATCCACTCGTCCGATCATTACCGACCTGCAGAAGAAGTACGGCAAGGATACGGCAGGGATCACGCGCGAGATCAGCCAGTGGCGCGCTGCCCATCCGGAGCCGCGGGCGACTCTGTCACAGGTCGCGGATCAGATCGATTACGTGCGCAAGGTGGCGGGGGTAGATCACGTCGGTATCGGCAGCGACTTTGACGGCATTACCGAAGTGGTGCAGGGTCTGGAAGATGTCTCGAAGTTTCCAGCGCTCTTCGCCGAGCTGGCGAGGCGCGGTTGGTCGGACGAGGATCTGCGAAAACTGGCGGGGGAGAATCTGCTGAGAGTTTTTTCCCAGGCCGAAGCCGTATCCCGAAAGCTGCGGGCCTCTACTTCCCGGTAGTAAGAGCCGGGGCACCGCCGGATTTCAGAACTTCGGCAAGCTCGTCGGGCAGCTCGCTGTCGCGAATCGCACGCGCGGCCGCGTCGACATCATAGCTGACCCGGACAAACTCAGCGCGCGTTTCCGAGTCGTCGATCGAGACGATTACGTAGCACGCACGCCAATCTCCATCCTTGGGGCGGCCGACGCTGCCGGCGTTGACGAACCGGATTCCTCCAACCACTCGCTGCCACGGCTTATGGGTGTGGCCAAAGCAGATGACATCATCGGGCGTGGCACCGAGCAATGCCGCCATTTTCTCGAGGAAAGAGTCAGGGCGATCTTCAGTGATGTAGACGGTGTTCAGCGTCTGGTTTCCGTGCACCAGAGTGATCGTCGGACCTGAGACATGGCCGCCGAGTGGACGGATATCGACTCGGAACGGAAGACTGCCCAGGTACTTCTTGGTCTCCGGCGTTACGTGAGCGCGCGTCCACTCATAGGACAGATGCGATAGCTCTTCATCGTGAGGGGTCTCCGCTCGGCAGCCGCAATGTTTGTAATCGGTGGCGACTGTCGAATCGTAGTTGCCGGAGATTCCGGGGATGGCGCGCTGCTGTAGTAACGCGACGACTTCGTTGGGCCACGGCGCGTACCCGGTGAGATCACCGACATGGTAGATACCGTCGACATTCTGGCGGGCGTCGATGTCAGCCAGCACGGCTCGCAATGCTGGGAGGTTGGCGTGAATGTCGGAGATCAGCGCGAACCGCTTCATGCTCTGCCTCTCGCCGTCTCGCCTACTCGACGCGTCATGACCACCGCCGTGTCGGGACACGCGCCACGAAACTCCGCTGATACCTTAACGGCATCGGGAACAGCCGCCCGTGTAGTCCGGGTAAAGCCGAACCTCGGAAAATATTTCTCGGCGGTAGTGGTCAGCAGGTAAAGCTCGTCCACGCCTTCCTCCTCGGCGCGCTCCAGGAGTTGTTCGATCAGCTTCCTTCCCACACCGCTTCCGCGGTGATCAGGCGAGACGACCGCCGAACGAAGGAGCGCGACTGACCCATATTTCTCGAGTCCGATCGCGCCGGTGATGGCTCCATCATCATCCGCAACGACGAAGCTGGAAAAGTTGTCCCGAACTCCGTCGGTTGGGAGATCGCTAGCCTTCAGCAGATCCTCGACTGCGGGTAAATCCGACTTCGTCGCGCTTCTGATTCGCATATTGCCTCCAACCATCAACAATCCGGACCGCAACAGGGGGAACCGGGATAGCAGCACGTGGCCGGTTTTGTCGCTCGCACGAACGCGCCCATGAACTTTCCGTCTATCTGTGATGCAAAGTCTTGGGACTCCAGACCACTCCCTGACAGGAACGCCGCCGCGTCTTCAGCCTTGTAAATCCGCGTCGGCTCGATCGATGGCTTCGCAAAACCAACTTCACGCAGAAGTCCAAGAAACTCCTGCTCCTCGAGCGCGCCGGCAACGCAACCGATCCACAGCTCGATGTTGCCCTTCACTGCTGGCGGAACGTCACCGCGCACGACGACGTCCGACACTGCGAATCTGCCGCCGGGTTTCAGAACGCGGAAGGCTTCGCTCAACACTTTGCGCTTGTCGCCGGACAGGTTGATCACACAGTTGGAGATGATGACATCGACGGACTCGTCAGGAAGTGGGATTTCCTCTATCTCTCCTTTGAGGAACTCGACGTTCTCCGCACCAGCTTTCCGTTTGTTCTCGTTGGCTAGTGCGAGCATCTCGTCGGTCATGTCGAGGCCGTAAGCTTTCCCCGTGGGCCCGACCCGCTTTGCGGAGAGTAGCACATCAATTCCTCCGCCCGATCCCAGATCGAGGACCGTCTCGCCTTCGTTCAGAGTGGCGAGTGCGGTGGGATTGCCGCAGCCGAGCGAAGCAAGAACTGCTTCGACGGGAATGCCTGCTTTCTGCTGTTCGTCGTACAAATCCGATGTGATCGGATCCCACGCTTCAGTGGTCGTTCCACAGCAGGCGCTGGAGCCACAACAAGTAGCAGGGGGCGCGCCTTCGGCGACGTGTAGTGCCACCTGAGCGTATTTCTCCTTTACTGTGGCTGTAAGGGTTGAACCAGACGTGCTCACATGATCTCCCAACAAAATTTATTGATGTATAGGGGAAATAAAAACTCAGGCACAACACGACTGCTGATTCCTGATGGCACGCGGCTTCATTCCCTCGACGAGAGTCTCGATTTCCTCGAACGCTTCGGGAGCAAGCTCGTAGTGGACCCACCTTCCGTCTTTGCGATCGCGGACAATCCCGGCGTCTTTGAGGACGCGCAAATGGAACGATAACCGTGACTGTGCGGCGTCGAGAGTATCAGTCAGCTCGCATACACAGCGCTCTCCTTTGCGAAGCAGCTCGACGATCTCGAGTCTGGTCTCGTCGGAGAGGGCGTGAAAGAGCTCGATCGCGCGCTCGGTGCGGGAATAGCTCGCTACGGCCATGGGGGCTAATATATCAAGAAAGGTTGTTGGATCAAGACCCGGACTTATGGTGCGATGCCGGTGAGGAATCCGGTGAAGATCAGGATGATCAGTCCGAACCCCAGCTCCACCGTTGTCACCCGTCGCAGATGAGGAGTCCCGCCTTCACTTATCAGCTGCGGCTGAACCCGGCGGAAGTTGTACGCGCCGACGATCAGCGCCAGAGCGACAAAAACCAGCTTCCGAAACAGCATCTGTCCGTAGGCGGTGGTCCACAGATCCGAGATGTGCTCCAGGTGAACCCATGAAGCGATCAGCCCGCTTAGCACAACCAGGCTAGCCGAGGCGAGTGCCACTGGAGAAAAGGTGTTGACCAGTGCCGCCACCTTTTGCCATCGCTCTTCTCCGCCGCTGCGCAGGATGATCGGCACCCCGATCAACATTACGCACGCGAGATTTCCGAGCCAGCTGGATGCCCCAACGACATGCAACGCATCGGTGATGACGACGAGCGACGTGAATCGGGGAGTTGCCGCGGCATGACCAGCCAGCGCCGGCGTCACTGCCAGCACGCCCGCTGACATGCTCGCGATCAACCACGCGAAACGCACCCGGCGAATCGCAATCGAGAAAGCCAGCAACGTGAGAAACGCGGCGATTATCTCCAGACGTAATGCGAAGCCCCACCGGGTGTGCATGGTCATGTCCGTCATGCTCATCGTCTGCATGCCGGGCATGTCGTTCATCATCTTGGACTCGAGGAAGATTCGCCCGAATGCAGCTGCGATTACCAGGACGCTTGCCGCCACCCCAACCACCGCGGCACGAGATTCCATTCTCCAAACGAGCTCGCTTCCAAGACGACTCGACCGCGCCACGACGAGGATGTTGAATACGATCACCCCAATGACGATGAGAATCCCAGCAAATGAGAGAGCTCGTGTCAGCGAATTGCTGACGGATGAAGCCTCGTCCTCCTGTGCCGTCTCCTGCGGAGTGGAGCTGGCGGTGGGTGTTCGAGTGGTGGTCGCAGGCGCGGTCGACGACGCTGCAGCCAGCCCGGACTCCGCCTGGAGCGGGATCACTTCGAAGGTGAAGCTCCCACGTGATGGATGCCCGTCGGACGAGACAGTCCGCCAGGCGACGGTGTATCTGCCGACGGGAACTGCTGCAGACATCGTGAACGAGACTGCCAGGGGATTGCTGGCGTCGGATTGTGCCGGACCGACAGGGAAATCCTTGCCCGTCTGATCCGTGAGCGATACACCGCTGAGCGAAACTTCGGGGCGCTCGGAGAACCACAAGCGGACGATTTGCAGCGATCCGACCCGCGACCCCGCCGCAGGCTGGCTGCGCTCGAGACGCGCGTGTGCCCAGGCAATCGCTGGGAAAAGGAGCAGGGCCAGGAGGCACGCAAGGCCCACCGCTCTTTTGGCAAAACCGTTCATTTCCAAGTCAGTTGGCTTTTGCTGGGAAAGGCAGAGCGGAAAAGTAGCGATTGATCAGACGCGCGGCGCCGGGGTCGCGCGCACTATCCGGCCGAGCGCAGCGATAAGCGTCAGCTCGGTTTCAGGAAGCCACTCCACCAGCGAGCGAATGGTTTGCCGGAACCAATCGTGATCGATGGTTCCGAAATCGACAGCGCGCTCTCGCTGCCGCTCGAGTTCTTGCTCCAATTTCTCGAGAAGACTGCGAGCCTCCTCGCCCCGCGCGGTCATCATTCCGGTTTCGATGCACTTCTGCGTCTGAGCGATCGCCGCGTCAAACGCGGATTCCAGATCAGCACCTTTGGCCACTGACTGACTCCGCTACCATTTCGTGGAAACCCCTGTGTAAGTAAGTGACTACTTGCATCCCAATGCCGAGTTTGATTAACATCCCCGCCCTATGAAAAGAGACGAAATCCTTGCCGCTGCCGCCTGCGTCTTCGCACAGCACGGCTTCCGCGGCTCGACCACTCGCCGTATTGCCGACGCTGCCGGCGTCAACGAGATCACGCTCTTCCGTCAGTTCGGGTCCAAGGAAGCGCTGATTCGAGAAGCGATGCAGCACATGACGCAATCCGTTGGCCTGACGACTCTTCCGAAAGTTCCCCTCGACCCCGAGACCGAGCTGACAGCCTGGAGCGAGAGCTTCATGCAGCATTTGAGACTTCGGAGCTCGATCATCCGTAAGACGATGAGTGAGATCGAAGAGCGACCCGAAATGAGTGAATCCGCGAGCTACGTTCCAAGACAGGCGTCGAACGAGTTGTGCCTTTACCTGACGGAATTGAAACGCCAGGGCTCCGCGGCGGAGGATTTCGATCCGAAGACTGCCGCAGCGATGCTGATGGGATCGATCTTCGCCGATGCCATGGGTCGCGACATGATGCCTGACGTCTATCCACAACCGCAGGACAAGGCCGCTCATATGTATTCGCGGCTACTCCTCCAGGCGATTGGTGTCGAAAACGGCTCACGCGAAACGACGCCCAAGAATAAGAGACGAACGAAACAACTTTCTCCCTGAACAGTGCCTTCAAGACTACTTCCAGGCCGCATTCACGGATTCGGCCGGCTAACTCAAACGCTCCTCGTTCTGCTGCTGACGCTGGTTCCAATGATGGCGCGGGCACAGGTGGTTCCTCCATCTCCGCCGACGGTGCCGATCACAGCGACAGCTCCGCGCGCGGTCACGCTCGACGAAGCCGTACGCATAGCTGAATCGCAAAGCGAGGCGATCAAGATCGCCCGCGCTGGAGTCGACCGCGCGCACGGCCAGCAGTACCAGGCCCGCAGCCAGTTTCTGCCGCAGATCAACGGCTCAGCGAGCTACACGCGCACGCTCGCATCGCAGTTCTCGAACATCGGTGGCGGACCAGCAGTCGACACGACCAAGCCGCCGACACCGCCGGCACCATGCGACCAATATCTCCGTGACGCGACGGCGACCACCCCTGAGCGACTGGCGGGACTCGAGGACGCTTCCCGCTGCGCACTCGGCAGCAACCCGTTCTCTTCCTTTGGCAGCCTCGGCTTCGGGGCGAAGAACCAATACAATCTGGGGCTCGCTTTCTCGCAGAGTCTGTTCGCGGGTGGCCGCATCGTCGCCCAGAACGCCGTTGCCAATGCCGGGCGCCACTCGGCGGATATCGAGCTGACCGCACAGCGGGCGCAGCTCCGACTCGATGTCACGCAGGCTTATTTTGATGCCGCGCTGGCCGATCGACTGGTGGCGCTCGCAGAATCGTCGGCGGTGCAAACCAATAACGTGCTCAGGCAGACCCAATTGGCTCGCAACGTCGGCAACGTGTCGGAGTTCGAGCTATTACGCGCGCAGGTGTCGAGCGCGAATCAGCGGCCGATCGTGATTCAGCGACAGAGCGACCGCGAAGTCGCCTATCTGAGATTGAAGCAGATGTTGAACATGCCGCTGGATGCGCCGTTGCAGCTGACGACGGTGGTCGACGATTCCATGGCGACGAATGCCGCGCTGGCGAGCATCGGTGTGCCGAGCGACACTGCTGCCACGGATAGGGCGACAGTACGTCAGGCAGCAGATGCGATCGACGCGCAGCGTGGCCTGCTCAAAGTTGCCAAGGCACAGCGATTCCCGACGCTTGCTGTGACGTCGCAGTATGGCAAGGTGGCGTTCCCGCTCACCGGACTGCCGCAATCGGGAAGCTTTCGAACGAACTGGACGATTGGTCTCGCTTCGCAGGTGCCGCTGTTCACCGGCGGTCGGATCAAGGGCGATCAGATGGTCGCCGAAGCCAATCTCCGTGAAGCGCAGGCGCGCTATGACCAGCTCCGAGAGTTCGCGGCGCTCGATTCACGCGTAACGATCAACAATCTTCTGCAAGCGCGGGCGGCGTGGGAAGCGAGCCAGGGGACGGCAGAACAGGCGTCACGGGCGTACTCCATTGCCACGGTTCGCTACAAGGAAGGAATCTCGACGCAAATCGAGCTCAATGATGCCAGAATTCTGTTGGAGCAGGCGGTGGCGAATCGAGCGCTGGCAGCGAGAAATCTGCAAGTCGCTCGGGTGAAACTCGCGCTGCTACCGGATCTTCCGCTGCAAACCACCGGAGCGGCACAGGCGCAGGCACAATCGCCATCGCAGGCGACTACGACACAGCAGACCCAGACCCAGACCAGTCAGCCAGTCCAGGCTGCACAACAGCAGGGGCAAGGCGCACAACAGACGGGCATTCCACCACAGTAAAAGCGACGGCGAGAAATCATATGAAGAGACTCAGTAGTAAGACCTGGAAAATTGGTGGCGGCGTGGTCGTCGTCCTTCTGGTTTTGTTTGCGATCCTTTCGCGCAGCAAAGGAGACAATGCGTCGGCTGCTGAGACATCAAAGGTCGAGACCATCACGGTTGGCTCGGAGAACATTGCCGTTGCTACGACCGGATCGATCATGTCGGGACCTACCATTTCCGGTACGCTCGAGCCCGAGCGGGAGGCGGTGCTGCGGGCACAGGTGCAGGGCAGTGTGCTCCAGACTTACGCGGATCAGGGACAGGCAGTGAGTGCCGGAACGGTCCTCGCTCGCATCGACGCCACGGGAATTCAGGACGCTTACAACTCGGCACGGGCGGGTGTTGTCGCCGCCCGAAATGCAGCGGACATCGCCACCCGTAATCAGGCCAGGAACGAGACGTTGCTTGCTGCCGGTGCGATCGCGGAGCGTGACATCGAAGAGTCACGGCGCGCTGCCATTGCTGCGCAGGCAGCGTTGGAGGACGCCAACTCGAGACTCGCCACCGCGGACAAGCAGTTCCGTAGCACCACCGTCACTTCGCCGTTCGGTGGCATCGTCAGCGAGCGTCCGGTTTCGCCGGGAGATATCGTGCAACCGGGCACCGCGCTATTCACCGTTGTCGATCCGTCGAGCATGAGACTCGAAGCATCGGTCCCCGCCGAGCAGCTCTCGCTGATTCGAGTCGGAGTGCCGGTGGTATTCACAGTCAGCGGTTATCCGGGTCGCGATTTCGTCGGGCACATTGTCCGGGTAAATCCGACCGCCGATCCGACGACCCGCCAGGTGCGTATCTATGTGTCGATCCCGAACGCGGGTCGAGCGCTGGTTGGCGGTCTGTTCGCCACTGGCAGGATCTCCAGCGCGACAAAGACGGGGCTCGTGATTCCTGCTTCAGCAGTTGATGTGCGGGGCACGGCTCCGTCGGTGATGCGCGTGAGGGGCGGAAAAGTGGAAAAAGTTCAGGTACAGGTGGGTATCACCGACAAGACTTCGGAGAGGATGGAAGTGTTGTCCGGAATCCAGGCCGGCGACACGCTATTGTTGGGTGCAGCGCAAGGAATCACCCCGGGGACTCCGGTGAAAGTCTCACTACCGGCGGCGAAAGCGGCGACTGCGAGCAGCACGGGAGGGCTTTAACAAATGGTCATTTCGGATTTTGCCATCAAGCGGCCGATGATCACCGTCGTCACGATGGTGGCATTGGTGGTCTTCGGATTATTTGCGCTGTGGCGTCTGCAGACCGACGAGTTCCCCGACATTCAGCAGCCGGTCGTCCTGACGTTCATTCCTTACCCGGGTGCATCGCCCGAGGGAGTCGAGCGCGAGCTGCTCAAGCCCGTTGAAGATGCGATCAAAGGAATCTCCGGGGTCGACAAGATCTACGGCACGGCGGGCGATGGCTACGCGCAGATCATCACGCTGTTTCTGTTCGAGAAGGATCCGCAGGTGGCGACACAGGACATCCGCGACGCGATATCGGGAATTCGGTCGGATCTTCCCGTCGAGATGAAGGAGCCGGTGTTACAGAGGTTCGATCCATCGGACCAGCCAATCGTGTCGATGACACTGGCTTCGCCGGCGCTGACTCCGGCGCAGCTGACGCGCCTCGCCGATCCGGAAATTACGAGCAAGCTGCGCGGTATCCCGGGTATCGCTCAGGTGCAGCTCGTGGGCGGTGTGAAGCGTGAGATGACGATTCAGCTGAGGCCGCAGTCGCTGCAAGCCGCCGGCATTGGCGTCGGCCAGGTGGTCGGCGCCCTGCAATCGCAGAATCTCGCCGCGCCTGTAGGTCGGCTGAACGGGAGTCTCGACGAGCGCACGATTCGTCTGCAGGGACGCCTCGAAGGACCGCAGGATTTCAACAACCTGGTCGTCGCCGAGCGAAACGGTCAGATCGTGAGACTCGGTGAAGTCGCTGACGCCATCGATGGAACGGAGGAGCAGCGCTCGCTGGCGATCTACAACGGCGCCGAGGCGATCGGCATCGACATCGTCAAAGCAAAGGGCTACAGCACGACCGACGTGAGCAAGAAGATTCGCGCCAAAGTCGCGGAGATTCAGAACACTCTGCCGGCGGGTGTGAAGCTCAACATCGTCAAGGACGCCGGCGTTCGGGTGCATGACTCGGTGCGCAACGTTATCGAGGCGCTCATCATCGGAGCGGCGCTGACGATTCTCGTCGTCTTCCTGTTCCTGAACTCCTGGCGATCGACCGTCATCACGGGACTGGCGCTGCCAGTTTCGGTGCTGGCGTCGTTCATCGCCGTTTGGGCGTTTGGATTTACGCTCAACACGATGTCGCTGCTTGGGCTTTCGCTGGCGATCGGCATTCTGATCGACGATGCGATCGTGGTGCGCGAGAACATCGTGCGTCACATCGAGATGGGTAAGGACCACATGACTGCGTCCCACGAAGGCACCGACGAAATCGGTCTTGCCGTCGCGGCGACGACGTTCTCGATCGTGGCGGTGTTCGTGCCGGTTGCGTTCATGTACGGAGTCGCCGGGCAGTGGTTCAAGCCATTCGCGCTCACGATCGCTTCATCCGTGTTGGTCTCGCTGTTCGTGTCATTCTCGCTCGACCCGATGCTGTCTGCCTACTGGGCTGATCCGCAGGTCGAGGCGCATGAGCGGCGCAATCCGATCGCTCGCGCTCTCGACAAGTTCAACCAGTGGTTCAACCGGATGGCGATCAAGTACAAAGGCCTGATCGCCTGGGCGCTCGATCACCGTGTGGCGATGGTGTTGATCGCCATCGGCTCGTTCATCGGAGCGCTGGCGCTGCCGGCGGTTGGACTCGTCGGCGCCAGCTTCTTCGGAACTGAGGATCAGTCCGAGGTCAACATCTCTCTGGAGACACCACCGGGGTCGAACCTCGCTTACACTAAAATCAAGGCCGAGGAAGCAGCGCAGATCGCGCGCTCACACAAGCAAGTCCTCTTCACTTACACGACGCTGGGTGGAAGCACCGGCGATGTGAACGTCGGCAACATCTACGTCAAGCTGGTGAAGAAGTCGGACCGGAGCATCGGCGCCGAAGATTTCGGTCGCCTGCTGCGCTCAGAAGTGGGCCACATTGGTGGCGCGACGATGTCGGTGTTCACCAACGACTTCCAGGGCGCCCAGAAGCAGATCCAGATCGAGCTGCGAGGCGGAACTGCGCAGCAGCTCGCTGCGACAGCCGAAGCGATCGCCGATCAGGTGAAACAGGTGAAGGGTGCGGTGGATGTCGGCCTCTCTACCAAAGGACAAAAGCCCGAGCTCAACGTCGACCTCAATCGCGGCTTAGCTGGAACGTTGGGTGTCACGGTTGGCCAGGTCGCGCAAGCTCTGCGTCCCGCCTTTGCCGGAATCAAAGCTGGTGACTGGGTCGACCCAACCAACGACATGCGCGACGTGACGGTGCGTCTGGCGCCCGAGGCGAGACAGCGTGCGGCAGATCTCGAGCAGCTGCCGCTGGTGGTGACGGGAGCCGACGGTCAGCCCAAGACGATGCCCCTCGGACAAATAGCCACGATCACTCAGGGACTGGGGCCGGCGCAGATCACCCACCTCGACGCGGACCTCGTCGTCACCGTGCAGGCGAACACATCGAATCGTCCGCTCACCGAAGTGATGAGGGACATCAACGCCCGCATTGCCAAGATCCCATTCCCGCAGGGTGTGCACATGACCCAGGGCGGCGAAACGGAAAGCCAGAACGAAGTGTTCGGCAGAATCTTCTCGGCGCTCGGCATTGCTGTCATGCTGATGTATCTGATTCTGGTGATGCAGTTCGGCTCGTTCCTGGAGCCGTTGGCGATCATGATCTCGCTGCCGCTGTCGCTGATCGGGGTCATGCTGGCTCTCATGTTCACGGGAACGACCATCAACATCATGAGCCTGATCGGAGTGATCCTGTTGATGGGCATCGTCGCCAAGAACGCGATTCTGCTCATCGACTTCGCCAAGTGGGCGCGTGAGAAGGAAGGGGTGCCGCGTCGCGAAGCGCTGATTCAGGCAGGTGCGATTCGTCTGCGTCCGATTCTGATGACGACGCTGGCGCTGATCGCCGGCATGATCCCGGTAGCGCTGGGAATCGGCGAAGGCGCCGAGTTCCGCGCGCCGCTGGGACGAGCGGTGATCGGTGGCGTGATTACGTCGACACTATTGACACTCGTCGTAATCCCGACATTCTACGAGATTCTCGACGAGTGGAGAGAGTGGGTGCTCACCAAGCTCGGTGTCTACAAGCGTCGCACTGCTGAACACCCGATACCACGCGGAGCGCATCGTGTGGCGGGTGGAGAGGGCATCGAGAAGCTGGCGTGACGCGCCGGCCGGAGTAATTCTTTACTGTGAGCCGGAGCGATAGAGGGTAGCGATCGATCATCTTCCGTAGGAAGGAGGTCGCTATGGGAATCACCGCGACTTTCGATCATCAGCATCGGCGCGTTTCCGCGCGCGCGGTAGGTAGAATCACCCTCGACGAGATTCGAGAGCACCTGGAGGAGGAGCGCCAGGAGCCTGCTCTTGGTTACAGCGAGCTGATCGATGCGCGCGGTGCGATTCCGGATTTCCCCCCGGCCGATGTGCGTGTTCTGGTTGCCTGGTTGCGCTGGCTCGGCGAACGGACACGTCTGGGCCCGACCGCAGTAGTGGTCGATTCCGATCTGGCATTTGGAATTGCGCGAATGGTCGAGATGCTGGTCGACGACGTCTGCCAGGTTAAACCTTTTCGCAACAAACTGGACGCCGAGCTCTGGCTCGACAACCTGAGCACCCTGAAATAGGTGGCGGGGATAACGAGCTTTTGGGGCTGGATTGTCTTCGCAATCCTCGTCCTTGGAGCGGTGGCGTTCGATGTCGGACTACTTCGCCGGTCCCGCGATGAGACGGGGCCACTCAGTCTTCGTACCGCTGCGTTCAGAAGTGCCGGGTGGATCGGGCTGGCGCTGCTCTTTGGACTGGGAGTAACGGCGGTCTCTGGCGCGGATGCCGGACTCACCTACACAACCGCTTACTTCCTCGAAGAGTCGTTGTCGGTCGACAACATCTTCGTTTTTGTCCTCATCTTTTCTGAGCTGCGAATTCCTGCCGCACAGCAACGGGGCGTACTACTGTGGGGAGTCCTAAGTGCGCTGGTGCTGCGTGGATTGCTCATCGCCGCCGGACTATTCGTGCTGAGCCGGTTTCACTGGGTGATCTACCCGTTTGCTGCGATCATCATTTTCGCGGCCGTGCGACTGGTGTGGGGACAACAAAAGCAGCGAGAAATCGTCGTCGCCGCGTGTTCCGTCTGCTCGACGTGGGTGGCGCGTCTGATTCCCGTTACATCGCAGTTTTACGGCAATCGTTTTCTGGTGAAGAAGGAAGGACGGCTGGTGGCGACTCCGCTGTTCGTGGCGCTGATCATCGTCGAAACTACCGACATCGTCTTTGCGCTCGACTCTGTTCCAGCGGTGCTGGCCGTGACTCGCGATCCATTCCTGGTCTATACCTCCAACATTTTTGCGATGCTGGGACTGCGGTCACTCTACTTTTTGCTGGCGGGAGCGGTCGAGCGCTTTCGCTATCTCAAAGTGGGCCTCGCTCTCATTCTCATCTTTTTCGGCGCGAGAATGCTACTGACCGACGTCATCGAGGTTCCGAATTACGTGTCTCTCGCCGTGATTGCGGCGGCGCTGACGCTATCGGTGGTAGCCTCGATCAATTGGCCGCGAGCAAAACCGGCGTGACCTTCGCCAGCTAGTCGCAGGTCTGCGCCCACGGCACTATGTCAAGGCGCTCGAAAGGAATTTCCCGCCCGTCGTCGCAGACGCCGAACTTCTCGGGTGATTTGTAGAGGCGTTCGAGAGCAGCGTCGATTTCGTCAAGCTCGCGTGTTGCGCGCGTCGCATTCGACTCATCCAGCTCCTCGTCCATCGTGTCGGTGCCGAGGTCGGCGGGGTGGAACGGCATCAAAGATAGGTCGCCGGATGCATCCTGTTCACTCGAGCCCGAACGATCGGCAATGATGCTGTTCAGCAGTTGAACGGTTCGGGCCCGCTCCTCGTGCAGCCGTTTTTCGAGGTGCTTTCGTTGATCAGTGGTGAGGGGCATGGTAGAACCTCCAGTATCAGACATCGGGATGAAGCCTAGACCTTTCTATAACATTAGAGACACCGGGACTCCAAGGAAGTCCGAGAACCTGTCTACTTCGCCAGCAATACTGCGCCGGTCGCCTTTCCCGAGGGGAGCGAAGCCCTTCACTTCGACCGATACTGAATTCCCCTTCGGCCTCCAGTCCCATCCGGCGACAATTTGCCCATCGATGGCAACGACGTGGCGGAAAGGCAGCACGCTCGCACTCGTGAGTCCGGCCAGCTTACTCAGCATGGCGGTCCGATCCTTCAGCCCGATGAAATACTCGTCGTAGCTGGGTAGAAGGCGCACGAGAGCTGACTTGCCTTTCGCGACACGCGTAGCCGGCGGGTGCCAGTAAGTGCGCTCGCCGATGACTGTGCTCCGGAGTTCGTTGGCCGCGGCTTGCAGGCCTCGCGTGACGTCGGGTTTCGCCAGGCCTGACCACCAGACGCAATCCTGAACGGTCGCAGGACCACGGGTGGTGAAAAAGCGCAGAGCGAGCTCGCACAATGCTTCGTCGCGTTGCAGATCCTTCGCTGGCGGGACTCGCTCCTCGAGTAACGAGTAGGTGAACTGCTTGCCGCGTCGGCCGCCGCTGCAAATGAGTCCGTCGAGCTCGGCGTGCATCATGAGATGCGCGAGTCGCTGCGTGCCATCTGCCCTAATCCGCCCCTTGGTGAGCTCGTCGCGCAGCTCGGAGCGAGTGAGCTGCTTCCCATCCCGAAGTGCCTTCGTCAGCACGGATCGGCTGCGCCTCAGAACCTCTTTGTCCAACTCCAGCTTCCGATCGTAAGACGCGAGCGTTGCCCTGACTCGGGGCGCACTGAGCGCCAGCATCCAGCGGATGTCTTGCGGAGCAACGAAATGCCAGGTCGGGCGGAGAATGTGAGTGCGGAGAATCGCACCATCGGTCACCTCTTTTTCCACTGCGGCGTCCGAGGCGCGGCGCGTTCGCTGGCCGATGCCCCATTTCGCGGCGGCGTATTCCTGTGCCTGCACCGCGCCGAAGAGTCTCACTACATCGCTCGCCCTCTCCAGCCGTTGTTTGTTCAAGTGCTGGTTGACGAGCCGCTGCTCACAGATGTCCAACGGACTCATCGAACGCTGACGCGGTCTGCGCGGCCGTGGAGCTGCGGGCAGTAGTGATGAGAGCGACCGCACAAATCACGATTGCTGCCGCAACAGCGGTGCGAACCGACAGTCGTTCGCCGGCGATTAACCATCCGAGAATCACCGCCACCACCGGATTGACGTAGGCGTAGGTTCCGAGCCGCGCCGGAGAGACCTTGTCGAGCAACCAGATGTAGGATGTAAAGCCGAGCAACGATCCGAAGGTGATGAGATAGATCAACCCGCTTGCCGACGCGCTGGAGACGCGGTGGATGTCGAAGTGAGAGAATTCGCCAGTCAAAGCTCCAACGATGAGGAGCAGCACGCCGCCACCAAACATCTCCATTCCGGTTGTCAACAAACCTGATTGCGGAAGCTGCGCGTCGCGCGAATAAAAGGAGCCGATCGCCCAGGACAGCGATCCAAGTATCAGCACCCAGGCGCCGATTGGACGCACATCACCGTGACCGCCGATGTTAGCGGGTCCGACAAGAACTATGATGCCGACAAAGCCGAGTATCAGTCCGACCAGCACCGCGCCGTGGGGACGTTGCCGCGGCGGCCGCACCCACTCGATGATCACCAGCCAGAACGGAAGAATCGATACCAGCAGCGCGGTGAGTCCCGACGGAACGAACTGCTCGGCCCAGACAACAGCCCCGTTACCGCCAAGGAGAAGAAAACCGCCGGCGACGATCGCGTTTCTCCAGTGGGTCCTCGTCGGACGCCCGGCGCCGCGATATCTGGTCCACGCGTAAAGGAGGGCGCCCGAGATGACGAAGCGAAGCCCGCCCATGACGAACGGCGGGATCGTCTGCACTGCGTATCTGATCGCGAGATACGTGGATCCCCAGATCAGGTATATCGAAGCGAACGCAGCAATTATCTGCGCGCCCGGAGCGTGCTTGCGTTCGTTCAATGAAGAGAGATTAAAACGGGTGAGGGAGAAAATTTAACGCGCCCCAACCCCCTCCGTGCCTCAGTCGAACGAATTCCTTCTGCGCCCGGCCTTCTTCGTGGAATGCCGTTTCTTAGATTCGAGTCTGGCTTCTCTGGATGACTGCGTCGGCTTGGTTGCGCGACGCTTCTTCGGCACCATGAGCGCACGCCGCACGAGGTCGACGAGTCTTTCTTCAGCCAGCTCACGATTGCGGGTCTGACTGCGCATGTCGCTGGCGACAACGCGGATGCTGCCATCGGTCGTCAGCCGCGACGAGAGCTTTTCTCGTAACCTGTTCCTCTGGCTCTCGTCGAGCGCGCGCGAAGCGAGAATATTCCAGAAGACCTCGACGCGCGACGAAGTCTTGTTGACGTGCTGCCCGCCGGCTCCCGACGACCGTGACACACGAACGTCGAGCTCGCTCCGTGGAATCGAGAGCGACTCGTTGACCGCGAGGAGATTCCGGGGCGCAGTCGCGGACGGGTCGCTCACGCCATCAGCGCCAGCGAAAGAGCTTGAGCGCGGCGAAGAAGGTGACGACTCCCCACGTCAAAATGATGATCATCTGCGGCGAGACGGCAGCGAATGACGCTCCCTCGAGCATGTTCGCCCGCAGAGCATCGTTAACCGCCGTCAGCGGAAGCATCTTGATAAAAGGCTGCACCACGCTCGGGAAGTTCGAGGGCGAGAAAAAGACTCCCGAGAAAATCCACATCGGGAGCATGATGAAATTCATGATCCCGGAGACTGCCTCGGTCGTGCGCGCACGCGAGGCGCTGAGCAATCCGAGTCCCCCGAACGAGATCGCAGCCAGCAGGCAGATCAGGAGCAGCGTCCCCAGCGACCCGCGCAACGGAACTCCAAATGCCCAGTGGCCGAAGCCGAGCAGGGTGAAGATCTCGAGAATCAGGAAGACCAGTCGCGAGGCGAGAAATGAAAGCAGGTACTGCACTCGCGACATCGGCGTGGCCATCAATCGCTTGAGCAGCTTCTTGCTGCGCGCGGTAACGATGGCGAATCCCAATCCCCAGATGCTCGACCCCATCAGGTTCATGCCGAGCAGTCCTGGAATCAGGAAGTCGATGTAACGCGACCCCTTCTCCGTTACGTAGCTGTCGGTTGCCCGCACAGGATCCGCCCGACCTGCTCCGACCTGGACCGCGCGATCGACCACCACGCGCGCATTCACGGCGTCGCTCCTGCCGCGATCGTAGATGTACCGAGCGCTGTCATTCGACGATGTCGGCGCAACGAGCAGCGCGATCTTACCTGTGCGCAGCGCCTTGGCGCCGGAGCTGTCATCGTACGATTCGACGACGAGCGTCGAATCTTTTTTCAGTGATACAACTACCGAAGCACTGGTCGGCGAGGTGCTGATGACTCCCACCCGGATCTTGTCGGGGCCGCGCTGCCTGAAAGCGATGCCGAGTCCAGCCGCCAGCAGAATTGGAAAAATGAAAGTCCAGAAGACCGCTTCGGGCTCGCGAATGAATTCGCGGAAGCGCACCAGCGTCAGCTGAACCATCGAGCTGTTCATGAACCCGCGGCGCTTCAGTGGCTTCAGCTCCCGCGCCCGCTGCTCCTCAGTCAGTGGGAACGGCACCCGCTTTCCCAATAGCGGTGTGCTCTTTTTCTCGATGGGTCGGGGATCACTCATCGCGCAACGTCCTCCCCGTGAGCGACACAAATACGTCTTCGAGCGTCGCCGTCGTCTTCCGTGGCTCCGGCGGAGGGAGGTGCGAGATATCGAGCGACTCAGTGAGCTCGCGCGGCGATCCCAGCGCGATGATGTGACCGTGATCGACGATGGCGACGCGATCGCAAAGGCGCTCTGCCTCTTCCATGTAGTGCGTCGTCAACACGATCGTTTTGCCTTCGGCCTGAAATTTCGAGATCAGATCCCAGAGTTGTCGGCGTGACTGTGGATCGAGACCGGTTGTCGGCTCATCGAGGAACAGCAGCTGTGGGTTGCCGACAAGCGCGCAGGCGACCGCCAGCCGCTGCTTTTGACCACCCGACAGTGTCCCGACGCGTGA
>Ga0207646_10000212_pt1 | contig 79788 bp, 80 predicted proteins | sample KBSK5502metaG_FD_184343 | JGI IMG/M metagenome (GOLD analysis project Ga0207646, IMG submission 184343) | Corn, switchgrass and miscanthus rhizosphere microbial communities from Kellogg Biological Station, Michigan, USA - KBS K5-50-2 metaG... | ecosystem: Host-associated > Plants > Roots >... | reverse complement strand
TGCTGCCCGTCGCCGGTCTGGAGGGCGACGCGCTCCGGCTGGAGACGGGCGGGCTGCGGGCCGTCCTCGAGTGCCGGACCCTCGCCTTCGGGATCAAGGGAGAGGCCGAGCAGCGGGCCGTCGTCGATGGCTGGGCGGCGCTCCTGAACTCACTCCAGCACCCGATCCAGGTGGTGATTCGTACCCGGGCGCTCGACCGTCAGCAGCCGGATCCCAGCGGCAGCCCTCATGCGGGCCAGCTTGCCGAGCTGCGCTCCTCTTACGCGGGTCTGCTCGAGCGGCTCACGTCGACGCGCCAGATGGTCAGCCGGCGGCACCTGATCGTCGTGCCCTGGGACCCGCCTACCAGCGTTATGCCGCTGGCCGCCCGGCTCCTGGGCCGAAGGGTGACCAGCCAGTCCTGCAACGGTGACGGACTGCCCGAGCTGGAGCAGCGGGTGGCCTGGATCACCGAGTCGCTGCGGCGGATCGACCTCGAGCCGATCCGGCTGCCAGGTGCCGCCCTGACATCGCTCTTCCTCGAGACGCTCTGTCCCGAGACTGCGACCACCCAACCGCTCTCAAGCGAGGACGACCTCTGTGAGTGGCCGGAGCTGGTCGCCCCGGCTGCCGTCGAGGAGCGACCGCAGGACCTCCGAATCGGAGCCGTCCTCAAGCGAACCCTCGGCCTGACGCGCTACCCGACCAGGCTGCACCCTGGCTGGCTCTCCGCGCTGGAGTCCTTGGAGGGCGACCTCGACCTCAGCCTCCACGTGCAGCCCGCGTCCGGCCAGGCCGTGATGTCCTTCCTCGATCGCCGGGTCGCGCAGCTGGCGTCGACCGCCCGCATCGCCGAGGAGCAGGGCAGGCGTGGAGATCCCTTCCGGCGAGCGGCACTCGAGGATGCCCAGGAGCTGCAGGACCGGTTGGCCCGCGGCGAGGAGCGGCTCTTCGACGCCAGCCTCTACCTTTCGGTCACCGCCGGCACGGAGTCCGAGCTCGACGCTGCCACCGGGCGTCTTGAGGCGCTTCTCGGCGCCCGCATGCTCCACAGTCGCCGGCTCGTCTTCCAGATGCAGGCCGGGCTCCTGGCCACGCTGCCGCTGGGGCGCGATCCGATCGGCCTCAACCGCAGCCTGACGACCGGCGCTCTGGCAGCGACCTTCCCCTTCAGCGGCAACGACCTCTCGGGTGAGGCCGGGCTCCTGTACGGGCTCAACCCATCGACGAGGAGCCCGGTCCTCGTCGACCGCTTCGGACTCGAAAACCACAACGCCGTCGTCTTCGCGAGCAGCGGCGCCGGGAAGTCGTACCTGGTCAAGGTCGAGCTGATCCGAGCCTGCCTGGCGGGCATGCGGGCTCAGGTCATCGACCCCGAAGGGGAATACACGCCGATCGTTGAGGCCCTCGGCGGCGCGGTCGTCAACGTCCGGCCAGGCAGCACCGCCTGTCTCGACCCCTTCGCTGTTCCCGACTCGGAGCCGGGCTCGCTCAGCGCCCGGATCGCGACCCTGCTCACGCTCTTGGACCTTCTGGCCGGCGGGCTCACACCAAACCAGCAGGCAGCCGCCGAGGATGCAATCAGCTTCGCCTACGCCGCACGTGGCTTCGCCGACGACGGCCGGAACGAGGCCCTCCCGCCGCCAAGGATCGCAGAGATCCAGGGCCGGCTCCGCGTGCGCACCGAGGGGGTCAAGGGCGATCTTCGATTGGAACTCGAAGCCATCAGCCTCCGTCTGGAGCGCTTCGTCAGCGGTGCCGGACGCTGGCTGTTCCAGGGTGGCGAAGCCGCGCCGGCGGGCCAAGTCGTCAGCTACTGCCTGGCGGGCCTTCCCGAGGAGGACCGGGCGGCGGCCATGTTCCTGGTTCTCGACCGGGTCTGGCGCGGCCTCGCGGAAGCCGGCGGGCGGACGCTCGTCGTCCTCGACGAGGCCTGGTGGCTGATGCAGTACCCGGACACGGCGCGCTTCCTCTTCCGCCTGGCCAAGACCGCCCGCAAGCGCGGGGCGGGCTTGACGCTGGTCACACAGGACGTCACCGACGTCCTCGCCAGCCCGTTGGGCGAGCCGGTCGTGACCAACGCGGCGCTCCAGGTCCTGATGAAGCAGTCGCCTCAGGCGCTTCCGCGGCTGGCCGAGCTCTTCCGGCTGACCCAGGCTGAGCAGTCCTGGCTTCTCAACGCGCGCCCCGGTGAGGGGCTGCTGATCGCCTGCGGCAAGCGGGTGCCGTTCAAGTCGATTGCCAGCGATGAGGAGGCGCGGCTGATCGAGAAGCACCTCGAGGCAAGCGCCGCATGAAGCTCCTTCTGGTCCCACTCGCCGTGGTCCTGCTGGTTCCGGCACTGGTGGCCGCACCGGTCACAGCCATCTCCACCGCTCCGCATCCGGCACCGGCAGCCCCGCTCTTCTCCTGGGTCCCCCCCGGCGGCTTCCCCGATCGCTTCCCTTACGGCCAGTGCACCTGGTGGGCCGCCTACAACCGGCGGGTCACCTGGTCCGGCAACGCCGACGACTGGCTTGCCAACGCCGCAGTCCAGGGTCTGCGGACCGAGGCCATGCCCAGCACCGGCGCAATCGCGGTCTACCGGCCGGGCGCGCCCTACGACCCGGACTACGGACACGTGGCCGTGGTCATCGGGACCGGCCCAGGTTCCTACACGGTCAGCGAGATGAACTTCATCGGCTGGGGCCGAGTCTCCACGAGGACCGCGCTCTGGCCCGATCCCAACATCGAGGGGTTCATCCCGGTCCAGGAAGGCGAGCGATGACGCCCGAGGTCTTCCTGCTGGGACCGGTCGCACCCCTCGCCCTCGCCGGCGCCGGCTGGGCCTTTCGGCGCCGCGCAGCAGACGGCCGCGGTGTGCTCCTCGAATTGCTCCCACCGGACGGCGTGGCTGTCAGCCTCCAGAGCTGGCACGACTTCTTCCAGGCGCTCTACGCGATCGCCCCCCCGCGCTGGAAGAGGTGGCTCATGGGACAGCCCTGGCTGAGCTTCGAATTCTGGGCCGAGGACGGCATCGTCAGAGTCCGCTGCTGGATGCCCGAGCGCGTCGAACGCCTGGTCAGAACGCAGCTGCTGACCGCGGTTCCAGGACTCGCAGTCCGGGAGGCGGATTCGGTCCCCGAGCTGCCGCCAGTAGCCGGGCGAGCCCGCCTTCGCCTGGACCGAGATCCCCTCTATCCGCTTGGAGATCCCAGGCCCGAACCCCTCGCCGGCGTCATCAACACCCTCTCATCCGCTTCCCGCGGCGTCTTCCAGCTGGTGCTGCAGCCCGACGTCAATTGGCAAAGCCAGGCCTGCCGGCGGCTTGACGTCCTGGCGGGAATCCGCCCAGAACCTCTCAACCTCGCCTCGCTGCTCTCTGGAGGGATCGACTTCCTTTTCGACCTGGTCCTCGCCCGCCCATCCAAGCATCAGCCGGCGCGCACCAAGCCCGCGCACAGCCATCCAGTGCCGCCACTATCAAAGGCCAGCCAGCCGGGCTACCGCGCTGAACTTCGCCTTCGGGCAGCCGGGGCCACGCCGGCGGAGGCAAGGGCGGGCGTGCACTCGCTGATGGCGGCCTTCCGGAGCTTCGACGGCGCCAATGGGGTGCGCCCGAAACGGGTCTGGCTGGGAGCTCGGTTCGACCGCTCCCTACTTTCACGCCGAGCGCCATCGGCCGCGCGGGATGTGCTCGTCCCGGATGAGCTGGCCGCGCTCTTCCACCTTCCGGTCGCGACCGAGGCTCTCGAGGTCGCACCCGTCCGCCTGGCGCCGCCCAGGGTGAGCTCCTCTGCGGGAAAGGTGCTCTGCCTGAGCGAGGGGGCGACGCCGGCGCCGATCCTGATCGCCCAGGCCGACTGCCGCCAGCACATCCACATCTGCGGGCCGACCGGGAGCGGCAAAAGCACCCTGATCCTCAACCTCGCCCTCGACGACATTCTGGCCGGCCGCGGGATCGCGGTGGTCGACCCCAAGGGCGACCTGGTCCGCGACCTTCTCGAGCGCATTCCCGAGTGTGAGTGGGATCGGGTCGTCCTCATCGACCCGGCGCTGCGCGACCGGCCGGTGGGCCTCAACGTCCTCGATTGCGCGGATGAGGACCTACGCGAGGTGGTCGCCGACCAGCTGGTGACCATCTTCCGGAAGAACTACGAGCGCTTCTGGGGCCCGCGCACCGACGACATCCTCCGCGCCGCGGTCCTGACCCTCCTCCACAACCCGGGCAGCACCCTCTGCGAGGTGCCACTGCTGCTGCTCCGGCCTGAGGCCCGCCAGGGCTACACGGTCGGACTCGGCGACCCGGTCGGGCTCGGACCCTTCTGGGACGAGTACGAGCAGATGCCAGAGGGGACCCGGCTGCAGATGGTCGGGCCGGTGCTGAACAAGCTCCGCTCGGTCCTCCTGCGGCGGACCGTCCGCAACATGCTCGGCCAGCCCGAGTCGACGGTCAGCCTGGCCGACGCGGTGGACCGCCGGCAGATTGTGCTGGTCTCGCTGTCCAAGGGCCTGCTCGGCGAGGACACGAGCCGCCTCCTCGGCGCCTTCTTCGTCGCCCGGCTCTGGCAGGCTGTCCTCGCCAGGGCGGCGCAGCCGGAGGCCGAGAGGGCCGACTTCAACCTCTACCTGGACGAGTTCCAGAACTACCTGCACCTGCCCCAGAGCCTGGACGAGGTCCTGGTCGAGGCCAGGGGCTACCACCTCGGGCTCGTGCTCGCCAACCAGCACCTGGGGCAGCTCAGCTCGAGCACCCGCGAGGCGCTCTCCGCCAACGCGCGCACGCGCGTCTTCTTTCAGTGCGGCCAGGAGGACGCGCGCTACCTGGCTCGTGAGTTCGAGCCGCACCTCAGCGAGAGGCACCTGCGGAACCTCCAGCGCTTCCAGGTCGCCGCCCGGCTCTGCGTCGACGGGCGCACCCAGCCGCCCTGCACCGGCATCACCCGTCCGAGCCCGCCGGACCTCGGCGCCGCCAGCCGCTCGCGCCTGATCGAGACCTCGCTGTCCTGGTGCGGGCGTCCGCGCCAAGTGGTCGAGGCCGAGCTCGAGCGCAGGCTCGAAGCCTTCCAGCAGGGTCCCGTGGAGTCCGCCGAGTGAGCCTCCGCGAATCGTCCTGGACATCGCGGAGCCGGTCCGGCTCAACAGGGCTTCCAAATACGGATTCCCAGTCGGTCCGGTCGGGACTGTCTCTCCAAGAGACCGTCGACCAAGTTCCACCGCTGACGAGTCCCACCGCCGCCGGCCGACCGGAGACCGACCAACCTGCCGCTCCTCGCGTAACCGCTCTGGCCGATCAGCTGTCCGGTCGGGAACGAGCCATCCTGCTGGCTCTCGATCAGTACCGCTACCTGGACCGGACCCAGCTCGAGGCGCTCTTCTTCCCCAGCAGCCGATCCGCCCAGCTCAAGCTCCGCGAGCTCGCGCTCCGCGAGCTGGTCCTGCGCTGGGATCCACGCCCCGACGGCGGACCCGTCCCCCGGCCGTCCGTCTATGTGCTCAGCGCGCGGGGGGCCGCCCGGCTCAGCCATGCCATGCACATCGATCCCCGCCCGGCCGTCAGCCGAGCCCGCCGCGCCCAGACCCAGACCTACCACCTGGCCCACGACGTCGAGGCCAATGGGTTCTTCGCCCGGCTCGCGGCCGACGCCGCGGGCTCCACTGAGGAAGGGCTCTACCACTGGGCCGGGGAGAGCCGGTGCCGGCAGGTGAGTGGCGAGCACGGATCGCCTGCATCGGACGGCTGGGGTCGGTACCTGCTGTCGGATCGAGAGCTGCTCTTTGACCTGGAATGGGATCGGGGTACCGAGCACCAGCGCCGGCTGCGGCAGAAGGCGAGTGCCTACATCTCCTACTTCCGCGGCCGCCGGGGCGCCCGGCTCCGCCACGTTCTCATCGTCGCTCCAACCGATCGCCGGGAGGCGGAGCTGCGGCGGATCGTCGCCAGCCTCATTCCCCGCAGCGGAGAGTGCTGCCGGTTCTGGACGACGACGGTCGCCTTCGTCAAGCGCGAAGGACCGCTCGGCCGGATCTGGCTCGAAATCGGCTCGAGTCAGCCCGGCCTGGTCACTTTCAACGCGCTGCCGGGCACCGCCCGCTCGAACCGCCGCGTGGAGCACTGCATCGGCAAGCCGGCCTGGTGGGAACACCGGCCCGCTGGCGGAGAGGGCGCATGAGGCCGTATCTGGTCGTCATCCGTGGCGGCCGGGGGGCAGAATCTGACCCCCGCCTGACCGCTGGCAGCTGGAACGGGGAGTGGACCCGGGGTCAGCACGGGGGCGACGCCTTCACCACCGCCGCCGCGCACGTCGATGTCGTGAACCCCCGTCCGGTCAGTGGGGTCCGGGTCTTCGTTGGTGGCAGCCGGACGGTCACCGATCGCGACGCGATCGCCGCCAGGATGTGCGAGCTGCCGGACGACGCGGTCGTCGTCACCAGCCGGACCCACGGCGCATCGGCCGCGGCTCGGCGGGCGGCTCTCGTACGGGGTCTCCAGCTCGAGGTCTGGTCGGCGCTAACCGAGCGATTCGCCTCCAACGAGGAGGCGTACTTCGCGCGCGATGAGGAACTGATCCGCAGAGCCGACCGGCTCATCACCTTCTGGGACGGGGCGAGCACCGGCACCGCTCACGAGCTCGCCTACGCCCAGAAGCTCCAGAAGCCTGTCGAGTTGGTCGTGCTCCGGTCAGCCGCCCGCCCTGGCCGCCCATGGGCGCCGCACCACAACCCGTTTCCGGGAGGCGACGCCGCATGACCGAGCGCGACCAGCTGCCCGCGGGACTCGCCCTGGTGGCCCTGGGCCAGATCCAGCCCTGCCCGATCCAGCCTCGCGTCAACGTGTCGGTCGAGCTGGTCGATCGCCTGCGAACTTCGATGGAGGCCGGTCGCCACCAGCCGCTGCTGGAGGTAGAGCCTGCACCCGGCAAACTGGGCCACTACCAGATCGTCTGCGGCGAGCAGCGCTGGCGGGCGGCAGTCGCCGCCGGCCTGGCCGAGGTCCTGGTCCGCCTTCATCCGCGGCTGGGCTATCTCGAGCGCCTCGAGAAGCAGTACGAGGAGAACCGCCTGCGAGCGGACCTCGACATTGCCGAGGAGGCTCACCTGATCGTGCTCGACAAGAGCATCCGCGACATCGCGGTCGCCGAGCAGCTTCTGCGCGACGCACTCATTCCGTTCGAGCCACTCGACGACAAGCGGATCACGCACCGCGAGGACTTCGCCGAGCACCTGGACGGGCTTAGGAACCTGCTGGTGCGGAAAAAGGTGCGCTCCGTACGCACCGCCGAGGGCCGGCTGATCGCCGGCCCGCTCTCGCCCTGGCGCGAGACGGAGAGGGCGCTCGGCATCTCGGAATCCCAGCGCAAGAGCAAGGTGGCGGTTCTCCGCCTCGATCCCGACCTTCTCGACGAGGCACGCTCGCTCCCCGCCGAGCACGCCATCCGGATTGCGAAGCTCGACGGCCGCCAACGCCAGGCCGAGATGCTGCAGCGCAGCCGCGACCTGGGACTCACATGCCATGAGGTCCAGGACGCCGTCGACCGCCTGCGCGATGACCGCGCGCTGAGCGTCGACGAAGCGATCGCCGAAGTCCGATCGACACCCGAAAAGGCATCCGTCCTCGAGCAGCAGCTTGCCAACCTGGGAGACCTCTGCCGGCAACTCGTCCGTCTGCTGGCGAATCTGCGTGGCGCGGCGGAGCCTGATGAACGCTCCGCCGCCGTGGCCGCTCTGAGCGATCTCCGCGTCCACATCGATGGGTTCCTTGAGGTGGCGTAGGTGGCCAACGCATGCGGCCTCAGTTGCGAGCTTTGTCCGGCCGCCGCCCGCTGCGGCGGCAGTTCCAACTTCTGCCTTGTCGGTCGCTGCGAGGGCTGCCGGTCCAGCCAGCTCGCCCGGATGGACGTTCGAGCATCGGTGATGCGCCTTCTCGGCGGCCTCGATCTGCAGTGGCCGCGGTCGGTTCGGCATCACCAGCCGCGGCTCCTGCCCGATCACCTTCCAGTGCTCGTGCAGGCCTATGCGGATCCGGTTGACCTGTCCTGGGTCGTGCTCCACGCCGGCCGTGTGCTGGGCGTCACTGGACGTGCGCTGACGCCCAAGCACCGGCGGCCGATCCGCGAGGTCTACCGTCTCAGCACGGGCACCCGGGTGGGGCTGCAGTTCTACGTCGAGGACCGGGTCCTGGAGGGCCTCTGGGCCAATCGGCAGCGCGTCATCGCCGAGCTGAACCAGCTCGGGCTGGACTTGGTGCTCTCCCCCAACTTCTCGGTCTGGCGCGACCACTCCCGCTTCGAGCAGCTGGTGCAGCAGCGCCGCTCCTTCGCCTTCTACCACGAGCTGGTCGAGGCCGGGCTCCCCGCGATTCCGGATGTCGGCTGGAGCCGGTTCGAGCCAGACGGGCGGCTCTGGGCGGAATGGATCAACAGCCAGCCGGACCTGAGTGCCGTCTCCATCTTCTGCGGCGGCCGCAAGATCCACGCCGAGCGCCGGGCGCAGCGCGAGACCGAAGAGGACATCGCGCTCTTCCACCGTGCGGTTCGGCCGGAGGTCACCTTCGTCATGGGCGGGGTCCATGCACCGGAGCGCCTGGCGGGACTGCGCGACGCAGCACCCGGCCGGCGCCTGGTCATCTGCAACGGGATGGCCTACGCGCTGGCTCAGCGCCGCCGCCTGCTCGATCGCTCGATCACGCGGTCCACAGCCCGCTCCGCCCGCCAGTGCTTCCTCGAGAACTGCGCCTTCGCGGACAGGACCTATGCCGAGACCCTCGGCCGGATCGGGCGGGAGGCGGCTGCTTGATGCCGAGCAAGGGCGGCCGCCGCCAAGGTGCCGGAAACCCGGTCGACGCGATCGTGGGCGCACCTGTTGCCGCCGAGGCAGCGGCTGCTCCGGTGGAGCCCCCGGTGGTGTTCAACGCGGCCGCACTCGAGAGTCCCCTCCGCCGCGGGACCGATGTTGAGCGCTTCAATGAGTTGGCACGCCGCCGGGACGAGCTCACCGCCGACGAGCTCGATGAGCTCTACGGCTATCGCCTGCGCCGTCTTAATGCTCGGATCCGCCACCTCGACCGGGTTCGCAGCTCCGGCGACGAGGAGCGGATCCGCGAAGCCCTTCAGGACCTGGACGGCAGGCTGGAAGAGGTTCGCCGGCTGGACCAGGTCCGTCTGGCAGCCGGACTCGGGGTTCACGAGGTCGACCTCAGCTCCCGGCAGGCTGCGATCGACGAACTGCTTCAGCTTTCCCGCCGGCGCCCTGCAGGACTGATCGCCGGTTCCGACACTCCACCGGCGCAGCCCCAAGGCAGCATTCGGCTGAACGAGGTCGCGTTCCGTCCGGCGGCCGGCGATGCGCCGGTCTACATCCTCGCTCCCGAGTCCATCCCGTCCGAAGCAGTGGCCCGAAACGTCGAGGCGGTCGCCGCTGAGGGCGCCCGCCTCCAGCTGGTCCGAAACGCCGGCGAGATCCCGCGTGATGGTGATCGGCTGCCGCTGGTTCTCAACTGGGGCGGCAGCCAGACGCTGCCCCCAGAACTTGTCGCCCTCAATCGGCCGGAGGCGGTCCGAATCTCCTCGGATCAGGTCGAGTCGCTGCAGCGGCTTGGAGACCTGGCGCCCAGAACCGTGGCACGTCCCGACGACACCGCGCTGCTCGGCAGCGAGCGGGTGGTGGCCAAGCGGCGACACGGCGCCCGAGGATCGGGTAAGGCGGTCATCAACGCCGACGCCGTGTGGAGCGAGCGCGTCGCCTACGACCTCTTCCAGGAGTTCATCCCGGAGCGCCGCGAGTACCGCGTCTCAGTTCTATCAGGCCGGGTGGTCTCGGCCTATCTGAAGCGGCCGCCGGAGGGAAGCTCGCCAGAAGAACTGCGGCCGGAGTGGTCGTTCGAGCACACGCGTGTCCTTCCGGCAGCCGTGGTGGCAACGGCGCGTGAAGCCGCCCGCCGGATCGGGCTCGACTACGCCGGCGTCGACGTCATCGAGGATCGGCGCAGCGGCCGGGTCCTTTGTCTCGAGGCCAACGCAGCGCCCGGCATGTCGGCGGAGACGCTGAGAAGGCTCTATGGCCACATCCAGCAGACCCTGCGCGGGCGCGCGGCCCGTGCCAGCTGATCGATGCCCAGCAAGGGCGGCAGCCGGAGCACCGCCGGGCGAGAGTCGTCCGCACCTGCAGCGGCGGTCATTCAGGCGGTTGTCGGGGCTCCGGTCGCTGCGGGAGGGGACCTGGCTAGCTTCGCTCCTTCAGAAGTACGAGCACGCGAACTCGCCTTCGGCGCCGTCCTCGCTGATGAGCCACCGGCCGACTCGCCTGAGTGGGCCGATCTCTATACGCAAGCCCAAGCCCGAGTCCTCGCCGATCGCCGGCGGCTGGAGCGCGAACAGCGCCGCGCCCAGCGGCTCTGGGAGGACTTCCTCCGAGCGCAGGGCGAATCCGTCTCAGGAGGCGAGAGGAGCCTGGCGGACGACGACCTGCTTCACGAACAGCTCCAGCGCTTGGCCCGCACGGCGGCAGCTGCTGAGTACGAGAGGGAGAACGTGATCGGCGATCCCAACCAGACCTTCGGGGTCGAGATCGAGTTCGATGGCGCCGACCCCAGCTCGGTCGCAAGAGCCCTTCACGAGGCTGGGCTCGCGTCGACACCCTATCAGCAGGGCTACCACTCCCACCGAGAGCCGGGAAAGTGGGTGGTCGAACGCGACAGCACGGTGACCGGCGAGCTGGTGAGCCCCGTCCTTCGCGATACACCCGAGACCTGGGCACAGCTGGAGCGTGTCTGCCAGATCCTGCGCGACCATGGCGCCCGGACCACCACACGCACCGGAGGCCACGTCCACGTCGGGGCCGACTCGGCCAACCTCGACCACGACCTCAACCGCTTCCGCCGCGTCGCGAGCGTCTGCGCTTGGGCGGAGGACCTCATGTACCGGCTGGCCGCCGCCAGCGGCCGCGGCGGACGCCAGCACCGCGGTGCCGGCAACGGCTACCGCTGGTGCGGGCCCATGGGGTCCGGCCGCTTTGAGGAGGCGCAGAGCCTGAGCGACCTCGCCACCCGGGTCGGCGCCAGCCACGGCGTCGGGCTCAACTACGGGAACATCCTCGAGCAGCGACGGACGATCGAGTACCGGTATTTCGACTCCAGCCTCGACCCGGCGCGGCTGCAGGCCAACATCAAACTCGCCTGCTGGATCACCAAGCGCGCCGCCGAGCTGCCCGACTCCGCCATCCCTGCTGAGCGGCACCGGCTAGGCAGCCACGCCGCCGGCCACTCCAGCGATCAGAACGATCGGCTCCTGCGGCGTTTCGCCGACCTGGTCTTCGTCCGGCCCAAGGACAAGCTCAAGCTCTACTGGCTCTACGAGCACTCCGCGTGGCAGCGATCGAGGGCAGCCGCCTGATCCCGAATCGCCTTCCCGCCTATCGCGACCAGGCCGTCACCGTGTATTGCGGCGACGTCCGCGAGGTCCTCTCCCAGCTGTCCCCGGCGAGCGTCGACTGCTGCGTTACCTCACCTCCCTACTGGGGTCTGCGGGACTACGGCATACCGGCACAGCTCTGGGACGGCGACCCTGCCTGCCGGCACCGCTCGGCGGAAGAGGATGGAGGCTGCCGTCACTGCGGCGCATGGCGCGGCCACCTCGGCCTCGAGCCGACGCCCGATCTCTACGTCAAGCACATGGTCGAGATCTTTAGCGAGGTCCGGCGAGTCCTCAAGCCCTTTGGCAGCCTCTGGCTCAACCTCGGCGACTGTTACAACGCGGGCACCACCGCCATCCGCAAGCCCTCGCCGAATCGCGTCGGATACTGGCAGACGGCCGGCTCAATCGGTGACCGCCGGGTGAACGCGTCCGGCCTCAAGCCCAAGGACCTGGTCGGCATTCCCTGGCGGGTGGCGCTGGCCTTGCAGGCGAACGGCTGGTACCTGCGCGCGGACGTGATTTGGGCCAAGCCCAACCCCATCCCGGAGTCGGTCACGGATCGGCCAACCCGCGCCCACGAGTACCTTTTCCTGCTCTCGCCGAGTGCGCGCTACTTCTACGACGCGGAGGCGATCCGCGAGCCCTGCCAGAGCGGGCCCTCCGATATCTCGAATATGAGTGCGCCTCTGCCCAGGATCGGCGGCAAGCACTCGCACCTCGAGGACGCCTTCGGTGCTGCCAGCGGCCGCACCAAGATTGGATGTCTGCGTCCGGTTGGCGATCCTTACGGTCGCAACAAGCGCTCGGTCTGGACCATCCCCACTCAGCCCTACCGGGGCGCCCACTTCGCCACCTTCCCGGAGCGGCTGGTGGAGCCCTGCATCATGGCCGGCACATCGGAAGCGGGCTGCTGCTCCGCATGCGGCGAGCCGTGGGTCCGGATCGTCGAGGTCGCCTATGTGAACCCGGGCAGCCGCAGCAGCAACGGGCCGCGCTCGCTGGAACGTCGGAGGGAGAGCCCCGGCTACCCTGTCCGGCTCGAGCGATCGAGCGCGACCAGAGGCTGGCGGCCTGGCTGTGGCTGCAATGCAACGCGCGTACCGGCGGTCGTTCTTGATCCCTTCGCCGGCTCGGGAACAACCCTTGCGGTCGCAAAGCGCCTGGGGAGATCCGGCTGGGGCGTCGAGCTTTCGTCTCAATACGTGGCCCTGATCGGAAAGCGATGCGCTTCTGAACGGCAGGAGGAGCTGGCCGGATGAGGGATGACTACAGATGACTCCGAGTCAATCGGAAACCCGCAATCCCTTCCGACCCGGGATGGGTCTCAACCCACCTTATCTGGCGGGTCGCCAACGAGAGCTGGATCGTTTCCGCGCCTACCTACGCGGCTTTCCGCAGCTGCCCCGCAACATCCGCCTGACGGGACTGCGTGGCGTCGGAAAGACCGTCCTCCTCGACCACTACGCGAAGATCGCGTTGGAGGAGTGCTGGCTGGTCGTCCAGCGAGAGTGCAGCGAACACCTGCTGGAGGAGCAGGCCTTCGCGCTGGCCATGGTCGAGAACTGCAGCCGCGTTGCCGGGCGCCTGGAAGGGAATCGGCTTCGTCACGACGTCGCTGGAGTGCTCCAGCAGACGCTTGAGCTCCTTGGCAGCCTCAGCGTGTCGCTGGCCGGTGTCCGGCTCACACTCCAGCACCCGGCTTCCGCCCGTGCCGCTTCACGCGGCTGCGACGAGGAGCTTTTCCGGGGACTGCAGGCGATGGATCGGGTCATCCGGGCGGCGGGCCGAGGCGGGCTTGTCCTCTGCTTCGATGAGGCCCAGGTCCTGCGCGACACCCCCGGTGCAGGCTCGCACCCGCTCAGCAGTCTGCTCATGGCCGTTGCCCGTGCCCAGCGAGCGGGCCTGCCGGTCCTGCTTGTCCTCTGTGGTCTCCCGCCGGTTGTCGAGAACCTCGCTCGTGCGCGCAGCTACTCCGAGCGCATGTTTCAGGCGGAGGTCCTAGATCGCCTCGAGCCGCCCGAGGATCGCCTTGCCTTCACGCGTCCGCTCGAGGCAGCGGGGCGAGCGTTCGAGGATCGGCTGGTCAATGTCGTGGTCTCGGAGAGCGCCGGCTATCCCTACTTCCTGCAGTACCTGGGAGGGCTGCTCTGGGAGTCCGCTCCTGCTGACAGGCACCTCAACCTCGACCTCTACGAGCAGATTCGACCCGGCCCCCTGGCCGGCCTCGATCGCTCCTTCTTCGATGCCCGACTCTCCAGGATCGGTCCCTTCGAGCGCCGCTTGCTGGCGGCCGTGGCGGCTGACGGACAGGAGGCCAGACACCGAGACGTCGTTCGTCGGCTCGGCGTCAGTAACGGCGCCGTTCAGGCAGCGGTGATGCGGCTGGTGGAACGGGGCCTTCTCTACCGGCCCTCACGAGGCCGGATCGCCTTCGCGGTGCCGCTCTTCGATCAATACCTGCGCCGAAAGCTGGGGAGCGCCTGAGGTGTATCGATTCATCAATCCGGCAAGCGAGACGCAGCTGCCGTTCCGCATGCTCTTCCAGCCGACCGGCAGGAGCACCTTCTATTGTGCCTGCGAGGCGGACAGCCCCAGATCTCTCGTCGCCGCCCTGCTCGCTGATCCGGCGTACGAGACCGGCGACCTGCCCAGACGCCTTCAGCAGCGCATCCGGCTGGCAGACGACGTCCGCCTGCTGTTGGAGCTGGAGGGCGAGCAGTGGTGGGTTGGAGACAAGGAGAACCCCGATACCCTCAATGTCCACTCCGATCGCGAACTGCTGCGCTCACTCGAAGGAGCTGGCTTCATCTCCCTGGGCTTCGACTCGGAGAGGATGGAGTGATCGATCAGGAGCAGGCCTCCGTTTCACTGCTTGCCCGATCCCTGCTGCTGGTCACGGTCGAAGAAGCCGCCCAGCGGCTGGCTATCAGCCGCAGCTATCTGTATCAGCTTCTGCGCTGTGGTGTGCTGCCGTCGGTGACCATCGGCCGGGCGCGACGGGTGGCGGTTGCTGACCTGGAAGTCTTCGTCGATCGCCTTCGCGGAACAGCATCGAGGGAGCTGGATGAGCAGTCCTGATGAAGGCGAATCGGGTTCAGAAGTTGCTGGTCGACTTCCGCGAAATCGTCGACGTAGGATGTCGACGCCGATGAGGAACACAGCTGCGCCAGCCACCTCTCGACCAAGGCGCGGACCCAACGAGGGCACCATCTATCGACGCCCCGATGGGCGCTGGGTTGCCGGCATCACCGGTCCCGGTGGCAAGCGCAAGTTCTTCTACGGCCGCACCCGTCTTGAGGTCGCACGCAAGCTCGCGGTCGCACAGCGCAACCAGTCCCTTGGCCTGCCGATGCTGAACGACCGCATGCCACTGGCGGAGTTCCTGCAGGAGTGGCTCGCGGAGAAGGTCAAGCCGTCGGTCCGGCCCTACACCTACATGGCCTATGAGGTGAACGTCCGCGTCCACATCGTGCCGGCGCTGGGCCGGGTCCCTCTCACACAGCTGAACCCCCAGCAGGTGCAACGCTTCGTCAACCAGAAGCTGGAGGACGGACTGGCTCCCAAGACGGTCAAATACATCCGGCAGACGCTGCACGCCGCGCTGGCGCACGCAGAGCGTTGGGGCTTGGTCCACCGGAATGTGGCCAGCCTCGTCGAGATTCCGCGCCACGAGCAGCGCGAGATGAGCGCGTTCACGACCGCGGAGGCGCGGCGCTTCCTTCAGGCGATCGAGGGCGATCGGCTGGAGGCCCTTTTCCGGGTAGCACTCGCGCTGGGCCTGCGCCAGGGCGAGGCGCTCGGACTGCGGTGGTCAGACGTGGACTTCGAAGTCGGCACCCTCCGTGTCCGGCATGGACTCCAGCGCCATGGCCACGAGTACCACCTGATGCCGCCAAAGACCGCCAGGAGCCGGCGCGTTATCCCGCTGCCACCCTCGATCGCCGCCGCCCTCTTGGCGCACCGCGGTCGACAGAAGAAGGAGCGGCTGCATGCGGGCCCCTCCTGGGACGAACAGTGGGACCTGGTTTTCTGCCGGCCGAATGGGAAGCCGCTGGACCACACCAGGGTGAACTCGCATTTTGGACAACTGCTCCAAGATGCGGGACTGCCTCGGATCCGCTTCCACGACCTGCGCCACTCCTGCGCCACGCTGCTCTTGGTGCAGGGAGTGCCGCCACGCGTGGTCATGGAGATCCTCGGCCACTCCGACATCGCCATGACCATGAACACCTACACGCACGTGCTGCCAGAGCTCCAGCAGCAGGCGGCGCAGCGGATAGAGGAGTTCCTCACCTCAGCCCGCTAACCCGGGCGGGCGAGCCTCCTCAACCTCCTGGTACTCACTCCTCTACGACCTTGAGCGGCGACCAACCTCGCGTGCGATCGAGTTACGGATCTTGAGATCGTCTTCGTCGAACCAACGCTCCGGTGGTCCTCGGGGTTGCCGTTCTGCGCTCAATGCGGGTCGATCCGGCATTGGTACCTGGGCGGGTCGCCTTCGGGCCGCGGCGGCGGCTGTGCCTGGCGGCCACGTAGGTTCTCCTCATGCTTGCGACCGGCACCATCTCCGAAAATCGTCTTGACCACCCCTTCGTCCGGTCCGAGTGAGAGCGAGCCCTCGAACGTGACCTCGTTCCGGAGGTGGGTCAGCTCAACCTCGGTTCCCAAATCGAGCTTCTGGATCGAGTTCTGGTCGCGCAGGCAGGACTCCAGGGCTCGGCAGTGAATCGTCTCCTGGATGCCGCTCCAAGAGGCCGGGAGCGGCCTAGACCCCCAGTCTAGCCCTGACCACCTTGTCGACCCAGCCGATCACCTCGTCGGATATCTGCTGCTCATTGCGACGGCCGGATAGGCGGAGGTCACAAAGCTTCAAGACCTCATCGACCTCGGCTTCAGTGCTGTGTTCAAGTAGCTCGGCGGTTGCCGTCTCGCTCTCTCGTAGCTTCAGGCGCTCCTCGATGGCGGTTGGGGACGCGTCAACTCCGACGCAGTAGAAGCGGCTCGGCTTGACGAGCTCACGCAGGGTGAGCACAGCGTTGACGTGCCTGATCCCATCGACCACGAGCGATTCGCCCGGGTGAAAGTTCGCCTGAGCGAGCGTGTTCATGCAGAACGTCGGCCAGCCTTGCTCTGCGATCAGGCCTGCGCCGAGATCCTGGAGTACCGATCGAGAGGCCTCCAGGCCTCGGTGCGCCGCTATCTCTCTGACGTAACGTCCGAAGCTAGCATTTCGCCAGCCGTAATGCCCTGCCAAGCGATCAGCAAGGGTGCTCTTGCCCGCGCCCATGTGCCCGGCGATCCCTATTACTGTCCCGCTGGAGGCCACGTCCTAGACAGGAGTTGGGCGCATGACTACCCATCCGCGCCTATCGCGCTTCGGGATGGCGAGCGGAAGGATGCGCCTAATACGGTCGACGCTCATCAGGGTGGCGAAATGTGCCGTAGCGGCCTTCGCCCAGAGACCAGGCTGAGCACAGAGACCATCTGCAAAGCGTTCGCGGATAGCGTCGACGGTTCCGGGCACAACATCGAACGACCAGACGTCGCCAACCTCAAATACGGCCACGATCCGTCCCGCGGCTTTCTTCACTAGTACAACATCGCCAGCGGAAACCTTTCGATAGGGAGCCACGGGACGGGCAGAGAACCGAGACTCGATGGTCTTCTCGCCAGCGAGCAACAGCTCAAGGTACGGTTCCACAAAGACTGCCAAGTGATAACTAGCCGGCTTGCGGCGCCGGTCGAGCCTACGCTGCCAATGGCGATCCCCGATCAGTCGTTCTCGCAGCTGTGGCTCTAGGTCATCCGGTAGGTTCATGGACGAGACTTACCTTCCTCATATCTGTGACTTCAGTTTCGACAAGGTCGTGAAGCTCGGCGATGGTCTTGTCAACGTGATGACGGGCTATCCCGGTCTGATCGGATATCGCCTTAGGTGAGCGCCCGTCCGCAAGAGAACGAGCTGTTTCGAGGAGGCCGGCGGGATTCTGGGTACGGAAGACCCGATTACCGGACGTCCAGACCTGCGCTCGTGTGCGCCAAGGGCTCCGGCGGCTCACCGACGGCAGGATATCGCCCGGAACGACCTTGATCAACCCCGGGTCGCCCGCGCCGTGCTGTGAGCAGTCGATCTTGATCCGCACCTGCCCGAGCATGACTTCATCCCACGGCCGGTCTGCACGTGTCTGCGCCATCGGAGGAGCTATCGGAGCCGCCGTCACTTTGACGAATACCCCAAGATCGCCTCGTCTCCAATTCCACGGGACACCGGCAAGCCCAGCTGCCGCAAGAGCGTTTCGCTCGAAGAAGGGGCCTTCGTAGCTGAGGTCGGCTTGCTGGAAAGCATCCTGCCTGAGACCGTAGTCGCGTGCAGCTCCAGCGATCCGATCCAACTGCATCTGGATGCCCGGCCTAACTCCTCGTGGAGGGAGACTCGCGATGACGCTGCTTCCGATTTCCAGCGACTTCGTGGCGGTCGCGAGGAAATTGAGGAGGTCTGCTTCGTACCAGGGCGGATCGGTAACGACGCAGGCCGATGGCGGCAAGTCAGGCCAATCGGAACGAGCATCGCCTTGAAGAACGGTCAGACGCTCGCGATTTCGCAGGCGGTCAATCACGAGCGGGTTGGATTCCACCAGCAACCAAGTCCTGTCAGGCAGGGTCTCGGGCCCAAGCAGGGCCACCGTCGGACTGCCGAGCAGGAGAACCGTTGCACCGGCCTCCGTGTTCGCGCGAACGAGGTGCACCAGTCGTTCGACCGTAGACCGATCGAAGCGCCACTCGAAATCAAGCGCGTGCGGAACTGGCAGCTGCCGAAATATGTCATCTGGAGCTGGCAACGGCGGTCCGCCGAGTTCGTGTAGTAGCCGTTCGGACGCGCGTGACAGGGTCGGTACGGCCCCTAGCCGGCGAAGTGCATCGGCAAGATCCGTCGGGTACACGCAAGGCAATGCCTGGAGCAGTGTGAGCGCAGCAATCCCCGGCTGACGGTTAAGTGCCTCGACGATCCAAGCGTCGATCAGCGACCGGTACTGCTCGTCCGCGGTCACCCCAAGCTAACGCTGGTAATCCCCGGTGACCTTTGGCCTGAGGGAAACCGCATGTCCAGCTCTCTCGACCAACTGTCGACTACGCGGTATTGGTTCTCGAAGGCCTGCCGTTGCAGGTCCTTCATTCGAGCGTGCACGGGCGTGAACAGCTGAATCTCCAGCGGAACCAGGCGTAGCGGCAGGTTCGGGTGGATGGATTGAAGCCGATCGACGAACCGGGGCATGTCCGAGTCCAGGGTTGAGATGTCAGGCGATGTAAAGGTCGCGTAGAAGTAGTTGTCCACGCCTAGGGTCAGCAATCGGGCGGCCAGTTCGAATTGCTGGTTGAACAACTCGGGTTCGGCAAGCGTGTTGAAGTGGAAGGATCCAGCGTCATACCCCTTGAAGCAGGCGACCCGTCCATAGCCGGAGAAACTCGCCATGAGACCGAGTTGCTCTTCGCTTAGAAAGCGCCAGAGGTAATCCTTGCTGAGGTTGTCGTCGGACCAAAGGAAGACCTTTCCTTCGAGGCCACGGCGCCGAAGCTCCTCCATCATCCATGGCACCCACTCTGGAATAAGATCCGGTTGGCCGCCCGTGAGGTCGATCACTGGGGGAGGGCTCTCCTCCGCCTGATAAGCGTCTAGCAGGTCGGCGCACGACACCATGGCCGAGTGGTCGCGATTAGCCCGCAAGAGATCGAAGGGGACGAAGCAATACCAGCAGCGCCAGTTGCAAATGGCGTTCTGGAAGACTTGCGCGCGTAGCTCAGCCCCTGCGTCCACCCCCAGGAAGGCCGCCGCTGGATCGATAGGGAGCGGGTTCTCCGGCCAGTTCGAGGAACGAGCACGCTTGAAGTGCCGGATACGTCCCAGCCCGCCGCAGTTCGGAGGCTCGGTTAGGTCGGCTTCCTGGTCGGTGCCCGGGAAGCGGGTGATCAGTAGGCGACGATTCGGGATGTCTGCCCCGGCCTCGCGGAAGCGTCGGGACATCTCGTCGGTATCCAGAGTGGACATGTCTAGCAGCTACGGATCGGCGCGACCTTCTGGCCGTTATCCGTCATCTGAGGAATCCGGTCGACGACATATCGGTAGGCCAGCTCGGTGAGGTAGGCAACCTCTTGCTCAGTGAGCTCGCGGCCCAACGGAATCCCATGCCACTCCTCTGCGCACTTGCGACAACAGCTGGCAGTGGCGTGCTGCGCGTAGTAGATGGGATTGCCGCTTGGAGGGGTCTGGCGACCATCGAAGGCTGGTTCCGCTGGAGCCAGCGCTTGTTCCAGTCGGTGGCGAATAGCCTGCTTCATCCCCGGCCGCCCCTTGCGCAGGGCGTAATTGATCGCGTGCTGGTCGATCTTCGTGTGCCAGAAGTGGTGCCGGATTAGCTCCTTCTTGAGTGACTCGAAGGTGTAGTCCACGTCATCCAGCGAGAGTTCATGCACACGCGGCCAGTCGATCAACTGGGCGCCGCATGAACGACAAGCGCCTGCGAGATTCTGCTCGACCAGCTTCTTTGTCTTGCGGAAGCAGTGGAGGTTCTGGTCGCAATCTGAGCTTGTGCACGTGATCGCTAGTGGCGGGAGCTTGGCTACGCTAGCTTCCATGATCGACCTCAGGCTTGCAGGGCCCGCGCCAGGAGCTCGCGGTCGAGCCCACCCAACGAAGACAACGAGATTCGCTCCAGTAGGAAGTCCCTAGCAAGCTGCCACGGGTCGACGTCACTTTCCTTCTGGAGGTTCGCGGCTGCGCCCCACCAGTTCAACCCTTGGCCAGACAACCTGAAGGCGAGGTAGTTGGCCAGGGACGCCACGTCTACCTGGTGCGCGGCGGCAACCTTCACGACGGTGCTCTTCAGCCGCTCCACCGAGCCGCCGGCGACTCGGACGCACTCCTGTGCGAGATCCTCTGCGAGGCCACCGAGAAGCACATCTCCCGCGAACTTCGACGCGACCTCCTCCTCTTCGGCCTCGGTCTCGCCCTCCAAGACTGCGAAGGAGTCCAACTCCGGATGGTCCGCGGCATGCCTGATTTCATGGAGCAGGTCAAATGTCCAGCGCGATTCGCTCCGCATCTTCTGCTTGAGAACCACGACGTTCTGGCCCTCGATCCGCCAACAGGCGGCGTGGAACGCACCGGGATCGGACAGGGGCAGGACGGGGACGCCCATCTCCCACGCCAGAGTGAGCGTAGCGATGAGATCGACGCCACCGTCGGCAACGGCGGCTAAGCGCTCGTAAACCACTGCAGGATCAGTAGGGATTACTTTGAGCTTCAAGCCCCGAGTGCATTTGTGCAGAGCTTCTGCCAGCGCGCGCGCGTAGACCGCGTACGCGGCCAACTTCACAGCGTTCGCACCTTTGGGCGTCTTGTAGCGAGGTACGCCCAGCGACCGCGGGTTCAAGGTAAGCACACCGCTGAAGACCTGTTCGGAAGACCAGCCGTAGATCTGCGCAACCGACTCGGCCGCGATGCGAACGTCACCCGGCGAGGCATGCCCGTTGCTGCCGAGGCGCTTGGCGACCTCAGCTGGAATGAGTCGCCCTAGAACGAAGTCTCGTTCCAACCCGACGCCCTGGAGGTTGTGCCAAAAGACGTCAGTGGTTAGCCGCGGCGCTGTCACCGTCGCTCGGCCGACGAATTCCAGGTTGAGCGCCTCGGCGAGTTCCAGGACCCTCACAAAGCTGGCTGCCTCGTAGTTCGTGGCTTCGTAGCGCTGAATCTGCTGCTCCTTCATGCCGAGCAAGTCGGCGAGCTGGCGCTGGCTCAGGCCGCTAGCGATGCGAGCTTTGACGAGGACGTCAGGCAGGTCCTCCAGCGTGGCTTCCCCTAGGTCCGACGGCTGCTCATTGCGGAGTCGCGCGTACTCGGAGAGCTGCTCCTCTAGTTCACGCAGCTTGGCCCGAATGGCGTCCGCCTCGATCTTCGGGTAAGCACCCGACATTCGGTCGAGTTCATCCAGGCGCTCACGGAAAGCGGCAATCGAAGCCTCGGTAACCCGAAACTGGCGCTCATTCTTGATCACGGGGCGAGCCCTCCGAGGTTGATTGCGACGATCCCCTTGGGATTGCCATCACGGTCCTGCTGGAAGAACTCTTTGAAGGTGAGGAGGGTCCGGGCCTCAACGAAGCCAGCCGGGTAAAACTCGCCTTTGAAGCGCTTCTTTTGCGCTGCTGTGCCTTTGGAGAAGTCCGTGAATACAGGGTCCAAGCTCGCCCAGTTGACGGCGCCGTCCTCCCAGCAGCAGTCGTAATCACGCGGGTAACGCTCGCGGGTGATGAAGCTGCCGTCTAGGTAGAGGCGAGGGCACCCAGCGGCGGCGAGGAGCGCCATCGCATCCGCCAAGCCGGCGAGGAGGCGCTTCCGATGATGAGTTGTCCCGAACTTGGCCCGGATTTCCGGCCAGGTCATCTCGTGGACTCCTGGAGGTAGAGTGCCGCCACCTTTAGATGCTAACACAACAAAATTGTTGTGTCCATCCTAAATCTTACGTGCGGCCACGTGCAAGCCCTACGAACCTAAGGCGATCGTCCTGCCCCTGCCCATCTTGTGAAGGGACCCCCGGTAGGGATGAGCATCAGTGACAGTGCCGGTCACGCGCGTCCGCCGGACCTCGCCCGAGCCAGCGGCTTCGGGCGGCTGGTCTCGAAGGCCCTCGAGGGGCAGTTCGAAGTCCTGGAGAGAGCTCGCAAGAGCACCGACGCTCAACACTCGTGTCACTGTTGCTGTCAGCGAAGCTGTCAGCTGTAGCGTTACCGACCAGAGTTCTGATAGCCCTGATATCAGACGTGAGTTCAGAATTTGGTCGGGGGCCCGGGATTTGAACCCGGGGCCTCACGGTCCCGAACCGTGCGCGCTGCCGAACTGCGCCAGCCCCCGAACCCAAATGGATTGTACCGGCGCCGCCCGATTGCCGCCCTTACCGGCACCTGCTATCGTCCCCGGCTCGTGGAGCCTCGCCGCTTCCTTTGCGCTGTGCTCCTCACCGGCCTGCTGGCGGCCGCCGGCTGCGGCGGCTCGGCCGCCGCTCCCGCCCGCGCCCCCGTCCCCAGCGCCCCCACCGACGACCCCGCCTTCGCGGGCCTCCTCAGCCGCTCGACAGACCTCGGCCCCGCCCCTGCCGGGGACCCACTTTCGATCACGCTGCGGCTCAAGGACGACACCGCCGCCGCCCGCCAGGCCGCCATCGAAGCCATCTACAAGCCCGGGTCGCCCCAGTTCATGCACTACCTCGATCCCAAGCAGCTGGACGCCCTCTACGGACCCGACCCCCGAGCCGCCGGCGCCGCCCAGCGCTGGCTCCAGGACCGCGGCCTGGCCGCCGCCTGGACCCCCGGCGGCGACTTCATATCGGTGACCGCCGTACCCGACAGGCTGGCGGACGTCTTCGGTGTCGACGCGCGCAGCTACCGCTCGAGAAACGGGATCGGCTTCATCGCCAGCCGTCTCGATCCGGTGATCCCGGCCCCGCTGCGCGGCATCGTGGTCGGAAGCACGCACCTCACCACCTACTCCCCCTACCGGACCGCGGCCGCCCCCGAGGGCGGCTTCAGCGCCCAGCAGGCCGCGCTCGCCTACGCAGTCAAGGATCTCAACGACCAGGGCTACGACGGCGCCGGCCAGACCGTGAGCATCTACGCGATCGGCGACGGCTACAACCAGGGCGACCTCGACACCTACGCCACCAAGATGGGCTTGCCGCCCCTGAAGCCGGTCCTCAAGAGCGGACCCCAGAACGCCAAGGTCAAGGGCGAGCTGATGATGGACATCGAGGTCGTCCACGCCATGGCGCCGGCCGCCCAGATCCTCATCTACACCGACAACCCCAGCCAGGTTTTCGCCAGTGCCCAGAGCGTGAACGCCTTCTTCGACCGGATGGCGGCGGACAATCCGGGCGGAATCTGGTCCTTCAGCTGGGGCGCCTGCGACCTCTACGAGTCCGACGTGGAGCGCCAGGTCGAGGGCGCCGTGTATCAGAAGGCGGCTGCCAGCGGCATCACCGTCATCAACTCAACCGGCGACAGCGGCGCCTACCGCTGCATGGACAACGATTGGGGCGCGCCGCCCACCGACAAGAACCTCGGTGTCGAGCTGCCGTCCTCCTACGCGCTGGGCGTGACCGCGGTCGGCGGAACCCGGCTCAGCGTCCGCCAGGACGGGAGCTACTACGAGGAGATCGCCTGGTCCGAACCGCTGGTCACGGGCGGGACGGGGGGTGGCCTCAGCCACTGGTACCCGCAGCCGGACTGGCAGAAGGGCCCCAATGTGAGCAGCAACCAGTACAACCCCAACCACAAGCGGATGGTCCCGGACGTCGCCGCGGATGCCGACCCCACGACCGGCCTCACCATCTACATGAACGGCGCGCTGCAGGAGGGCGGCGGGACCAGCCAGGCGGCCCCGATCTGGGCCGGCATGACCGCGGACATCAACCAGTACCTGAAGAAGAAGGGCCTCAAGCCGGTCGGCTTCATGAACCCCGCGCTCTATGACATCGCCGCCGGCAAGCCGCCCTATCCGGCCTTCCATGACGTCGTGCTGGGCACCAACCTCGCCTACCCCGCGACCCCGGGCTACGACCTCTCGACGGGGCTCGGCTCGCCCGACGCCTTCAACCTGGCGCGGGACCTCGAGCAGTACCAGCGCAACGGGGGCCACGTCTAGTGGCGGCGGCGGTCGTCTACTGCGGCAACTGCGGCGCCGCCAACGCGCCCGGGGCCGGGTTCTGCGGCCGCTGCGGCAGCCCGTTGGCGCGGCTCGCCGGGGCGCCTGCGGCCGCCCCGGTCGCCTTCGGTGCCCCCGCACGCGCCTATGCCGGTGGCTACGTGGTGCCGCAATACCAACCGGTCCCCTACCGGCAGGCCGTGCCGCGCCAGACGCAGTGGTGGGTCTGGGCGGTGGCGGGAGGGCTGGTGATCTTCTTCATGATCGCGCTTGGGATCATTGCCTTCGTGCTCTCACCGGCGGGCCCGCTCCACTGCACTGGGCCGACCTGCCAGCGCGTCAAGCTGGCGCCGCCACTGGGCGCGCCCCACCGTTACACGAGCTCGACCCTCGGGTTCTCGGTCGATTACTACGATCACCCCGAGCTGCAGGGCCATCTCAAGGTCTCAGGGCAGGACGCCACCTCCATCGGCTGGGAGATCGACACCAGGTCGGGCAATTTCCCCTGGGTCCTGGCGGGCGAGAAGGCGAGCGGACGCAGCGCCCAGCAGGTAGTGGAGGGGCTCCAGCAGTCCAAGTTCGCCGACGCCCAATACCTCTACACGGTGCCGGGCGTGACGTTCGGCGTCACCCCCGCCTATGCCAACGTGTACCGGATCGGCCTCCAGGCCAGCGGCGGGCAGACTCTGGAGGGGCGGCTCGTGATCTCCGCGGCGATCAAGAACGGCCTCGCGCTGGAGGTGGTCGGGGTCGGGCCGTACGTCAAGAGCACGCCGGCCGACGGCCATCCCAACCCCAGCAACACGTTCATCACCGAGCTGGCCGACGAGACCCTGAAGAACATCTACTGGCCGGGCGATCCCGAGCTGTAGGCCTCGACCACGGCCGGCGCCTCCATCAGGGTGGCGGAGGCCTCGGCGACGGTCGACCTGTCGGCGACCCGCTCGATACGCGCGCTGGCGTAGATCAGCGTGCGCCGGATCCGATCCACCCGGCCGCTCACGCGCACCCGCTCGCCCAGCTTCAGCGGCTGGCGGTAGCGCACCTCCAGGCGCCCGGTCACACCGGGGTGGCCGGCGTGCCAGGAGGCCCAGCCGACCGCCTCGTCGAGCATCAGGGCCACCATCCCGCCGTGCACGATGCCCGACCAGCTCTGGTATTGGTCAGGCACCTCGTACTCGGCCACCGACTCCCCATCCAGCGGCTGGAAGGCCATGCGCAGACCTTCGGAGTTCTGCGGGCCGCACCCAAAGCAGCGGCCGTCGTATGTGACCTCCAACGCGATCGAGGGTAACGTAGGCATGTGGCGATCGCGGCCAAGAACCTGCTGGTGGAGGATCGACTGCCGGCGGTGGTCATCACCCTCAACCGGCCCGAGACCCGCAACGCGCTCTCCACGCCCTTGATGGAGGAGCTCACCGCCGAGCTGGAGAGGCAGAGCACGCGGCCCGACTGCCGCGTCATCGTGCTGGCGGCCAAAGGGCCCGCCTTTTCGGCCGGCCACGACTTGAAGGAGCTCATCGACCGCACCCTCGACGAGGAGCGCGCGATCTTCGATACCTGCACCCGCATGATGGACACCATCCAGCGCGTGCCGCAGCCGGTGATCGCGGCCGTGCAGGGGATCGCCACCGCCGCCGGCTGCCAGCTGGTGGCCACCTGCGACCTGGCCATCGCCTCTTCTGAGGCCCGTTTCGCAACGCCAGGAGTCAAGATCGGGCTCTTCTGCTCCACGCCGATGGTGGCGGTCAGCCGCAACATCGGCCGCAAGCGGGCGCTGGAGATGCTCCTCACCGGGAAGCCGATCTCTGCCCAGACCGCCGGCGAGTGGGGCCTTGTCAACCGGGTGGTGCCGCCCGAGCAGCTGGAGGCCGCGACCCTGGAGCTGGCGGGGCAGGTGGCCTCCTCCTCCCCGCTCACGGTCAAGATCGGCAAGCACGCCTTCTACGACCAGATCGGCAAGGAGCAGGACGAGGCTTACGAGGTGATGGGCGAGGTCATGTCGAAGAACGCGATGACCAGCGACGCCCAGGAGGGCATGAGCGCCTTCCTGGAGAAGCGCGAGCCGACCTGGACGGGGGAGTAGCCCGCACCCCGACCCTCCCCACAGGGGAGGGGGTCTCCATCTTCTAGGTCTTGCAGCTCCAGCGGCCGCTGACCTTGAGCTTGCCGGTGCCGCTGCCGACGTTGGTCATGGTCGCCTCGAGGCTCCCCGACTCCTCGTCGTTGTTGACGGCGAAGGCGACCTTATCCTCCGTGCCGGACTGCCAGACCTTGCTGTTGTCCAGGTTGTGAACCTGTACCGCGGTGGTGGTCTCCGTGTACTGGCCGGGTCCCCGGTAGGGGTCGGCGGTAACCACCAGTCCGTAGACGGTGGACCCGACCTGGCTGAAGACGTGCAGCGCCCACTGGCCGGCGGTCTTGGAGTTCTTGCCCGTGCACTCGCTCGCCTGCCCGGGCTGGGAGGCGACCACCTCGCCGATGCGGCCCGTCAGCTCTCCGCTCAGGGCCAGGTCCTCGTTCCAGTTGCCGCCGAAGCCGTTGGGCGTGATGGCGGCGGTCACCGGCAGCTGGGCGGACGTGCTCGGGGAGGGAGCGGTCGCCTCCTGGATCGTGGAGCAACCGCAGAACGCCAAGGCCACGAGGACCATGCCCACAAGACGTGGGGAGCGACGGGGCATGCAAGATCATGTTAACCGTGACCGACCCCGACGCCGCCCAGCGGGCCGCCCCGACCCGAGCCATGCGCTCCCTGGAACGGGCCTTCCTGCTCGGGGTCGAGGGCACCACGGAGGTGCTGCTGGTCCGCCACGCCGACTGCTACGACGGCCTGGATGGCGAGGGGGACGCCGATCCCGCGCTCTCGCCCACCGGTCGCGAGCAGGCGCGCCGCCTGGGCCAGCGGCTGCGCCGCCTGGAGATCGACGGCGTCTACTCCAGCACCCTGCGCCGAGCCCGGGAGACCGCGGAGGCGATCGGCCTGCCGGTCACCCTCGACCGGCGCCTGGTAGAGGTTGCGGCCGATACCAGCGGCGGCTTCGTCGAGCTCAAAGAAGCGCCTGCGGAGACGGTCCGCCGGATGCGGGCAGCCATCGCCGCGGCCGTCGAGCGCCACCCCGGCGGCCGGGTCGTGATGGTGGGCCACGGGGTGGCCATCCTCCACTATCTCTGTGACGTGCTCCGCCTCGAACCGGGGACCCTGCGCGTGCTCCCCTACTACACGAGCGTCAACGTGGTCCGGATCAAGGCGGAGCGGCGGATGGTGGGCGCGCTGGCCGACGTCGCGCACCTGGAGGGCATGGATTGGCTGTCGTGAGCACGATCCAGGCCGACCTCGAGCGTGAGCTCGGACGCCGCGTGCTCAGCATCGACAGCATTCCCGAGGGCCACTCCGGGTTCACATACTGGGTCGGGCTGGAGGGCGGCGCGCGAGCGGTGCTCCGGCTCCCGCCGCCCGGAGCCCGGATCGCCGGCCCGGCCGACATCCCGCGCCAGGGCCGGCTCATGAAGGCCCTCAGCGACGCCGGGCTGCCCGCCCCCCCGATCCTGGCCATGAGCGACCAGCCTGTGGTCGACGGCCGCCCTTTCCTGCTGATGGCCGAGATCGACGGCGAGCGGATCGAGGAGGTGGTCGGCACCGTGCCCGACCGGCAGCTGGCAGCCTCCGCGGTCGAGGTCCTGAAGCGGCTGCACGCGCTGCCGCCGGCGCAGACCGGCCTCGGCGGCGAGGAGCCGCAGCCGCTGGAGGCCGAGATGGTGCGCTGGGCCTGGCTGATGGAGCGCGCTCCCTCGGAGCTCACCGGGCGGGCTCACCTGCTGGGCGGCCGGCTGGCCGAGACGCGGCCCGTGCCGCAGGCGCCGACCCTGGTCCACGGGGACTACCACTACGGGAACATGCTCTTCAAGGGCGGCCGCGTGGTGGGAGTACTGGACTGGGAGATCGCCCAGATCGGGCAGCCGCTGCTCGACCTCGCCTGCCTCTCGGTGGTGGCCCACGCCGGCCGCGCCGGCGAGGGCGTGCCCGGGGGTGGCAAGGTGGACGTGGACGACGCCTACCTGCTGGAGGCTTACGGGGCGGACCCGGCCGACTACACCTGGTTCCTGGCCCTCACCTACTACAAGTACGCGTCGATCTTCGGCTACAACCTGATGCTCCACCGCCGCGGCAAGCGGCCCGACCCGACCTACGAGACCCGAACGACTACGATCGTCGAGTTCATCGAGGAAGGCATCCGCCTCCTCGGATGAGCTGCCAAAGGAGCGATGCAGATGCCCTGGGACTTCGAGACCGAGCCTGAGTTCGAGCGGAAGCTGGAATGGATGCGGGCCTTCGTCAAGGAGGAGGTCTTCCCGCTCGAGGTCCTCGACGCCGACGACGAGACCTTCATGCGCATCGTCCGCTCGCTGCAGGATGAGGTGAAGAAGCAGGGCCTGTGGGCGGCCCACCTGCCGCCCGAGCTGGGCGGCCAGGGCTTCGGCCAGGTCAAGCTGGGCTTGATGCACGAGATCGACGGGATGTCGCCCTGGGCGCCGCTGGTCTTCGGTAACCAGGCGCCGGACTCCGGCAACTCGGAGGTGCTGGCCCACTTCGGCTCCCCGGAGCAGAAGGAGCGCTGGCTGAAGCCGCTGCTGGCCGGCCAGATCCGATCCGCCTTCTCCATGACCGAGCCCGAACACGCCGGCTCCGACCCGGTCACGATGTCGACCACGGCCGTCCTGGAGGGCGACCAGTGGGTGATCAACGGCCACAAGTGGTTCACCTCGAACGGCATGATCGCGTCCTTCCTGCTCCTGATGGCGGTCACCGACCCGGACGCCGGGCCCTACGAGCGGGCCTCCATGTTCATCGTCCCCGTCGACACCCCCGGCGTAAAGCTGGTGCGCAATGTCCCCACCATGGCCGGCGAGCACGAACGCTTCGGGCACGGCCACGCCGAGGTCATCTACGACAACGTGCGCGTGCCCAGGGACGCCCTCGTGGGCAAGCGGGGCCAGGGCTTCCACATCGCGCAGATCCGGCTCGGGCCGGGCCGCATCCACCACTGCATGCGCTGGCTGGGCCAGGCCCGGCGGGCGTTCGACATGATGTGCGAGCGGGCGCTCCAGCGCGAAGCCTTCGGCGAGCCGCTGGCGCGCAAGCAGACGATCCAGAACTGGATCGCCGACTCGGCGGCCGAGATGCAGGCGGCGCGCCTGATGACTCTGCAGGCGGCCTGGACGATCGATCGCTACGGCGCGCCGGCGGCGCGCAAGGAGATCGGGCTGATCAAGTTCTACGGCGCCAAGGTGCTCCACGACGTCATCGACCGCGCCATCCAGATCCACGGCGCGCTCGGCTATTCGTCGGACCTGCCGCTGGAGGAGATGTACCGCCACGCGCGCGCGGCTCGGATCTACGACGGGCCTGACGAGGTGCACCGGCAGTCGGTCGCGCGCACCATCCTCAAGGACTACACCAAGCCCGACGGCTACCTGCCGCGCGAGCACGTGCCCACCCGCAAGGAAGCGGCGCGCGAAAAGTTCGCGCACCTCCTGGAGCAGGCCACCGCAAATCTCTGATGGCCGTCACCGCTCCCGCCGGATCCTCGCACGAACCACTCCCGGGCACCGTTCAGAACCCCTACAGCGTCCTTCCCAACTGGTTCTACCCGGCCAACGTCGTCTTCTGGCTGGGGCTCTTCGTGGTCTACGCCGGCCTGGTGGTGCTGTTCGAGCGCAGCGGCCGCTACGGCCCCTACCTGAGCCCGTTCTTCTCGCCTGAGGTCCGGCTGGGGTCGTTCCTGGTCCCGCCCGCGATCTGGGTGGCCTGGGCGCCGCTCGCCTTCCGGCTCACCTGCTACTACTACCGCAAGGCGTATTTCAGGAGCTTCCTCTGGCACCCGCGCTCGTGCGCGCTGAACGAGCCCCAGCGCGGCACATACCGGGGCGAGACCGGCTTCTGGGCCTTCAACAACCTGCACCGCTTCGCCTTCTACGCGATCTTCGTCCAGACCCTGTTCCTCTGGTACGACGTGATCGCCGCGCTCGTCCAGCACCACCAGCTGGGCAGCCTGCTCGGATTCGGCAACCTGCTGATGCTGGTCAACGTGCTCGCCCTCAGCGGCTACACGTACGGGTGCCACGCCTTCCGCCACCTGGCGGGCGGCGGCGTCGACTGCTTCAGCTGCAGCCGGGTGCGGTTCACGCTCTGGAAGGGCGTCACCATCCTCAACGTGCGCCACGACCGCTGGGCCTGGGTGAGCATGTTCACGGTCTGGGGCACCGACGTCTACGTCCGGCTCCTGATCCACGGCGTGCTCCCCCACGCCGCCTGGAACTGATGCCGGCGGCGGAGGCACCCGAGACGGTCCAGGCCGACGTGCTGGTGATCGGCGCCGGCGGCGCCGGCATGCGCGGCGCCATCGCCGCCGCCCAGGCCGGGCGCAGGGTGACCGTGGTCTGCAAGTCGCTGCTGGGCAAGGCGCACACGGTGATGGCGGAGGGCGGCATGGCGGCGGCCCTGGCCAACGTGTCCGGCCTCGACAGCTGGGAAGCCCACTTCGCCGACACCATGAAGGGCGGCAAGCTGATCAACAACTGGCGGATGGCGGAGCTGCATGCCAAGGAGGCGCCGGCGCGCGTGCTCGAGCTGGAGCGCTGGGGCGCTGTCTTCGACCGCACCCACGACGGCCTCATCCACCAGCGCCCGTTCGGCGCTCACACCTACCCGCGGCTCGCGCACATCGGCGACCGCACCGGCCTGGAGCTGATCCGCAGCCTGCAGGATGCGCTCGTGCACACGCCCGGCGTCGAGGTACACATGGAGACCACGGTCGTCCGTCTCCTGCTGGCGGCTGGACGCGTGGTGGGCGCCCTGGCCTATGCGCGCGCGGACGGCCGCCTCACCGTGTACTCGGCGCGCGCGGTGCTGCTGGCGAGCGGCGGCGCCGGCCGTATCTACCGCGTCACCTCCAACTCCTGGGAGTGCACGGGCGACGGCACCATGCTCGCCTACGAGGCCGGCGCCCGCCTGCGGGATTGCGAGATGCTGCAGTTCCACCCCACCGGCATGGTCTGGCCGCCCGGCGTGCGCGGGATCCTGGTCACCGAGGGCGTGCGCGGCGAGGGCGGCGTGCTCCGCAACAAGGAGGGTGAGCGCTTCATGGAGCGCTACGACCACGAGCGCATGGAGCTCTCCTCGCGCGACGTGGTGGCGCGGGCCATCAACACCGAGGTGCTGGCGGGCCGCGGCACGCCGCACGGCGGCGCCTTCCTCGACATCACGCACCGCAGCCCCGACTTCATCAAGAAGAAGCTGCCCTCGATGTACGAGCAGTTCCTGAAGCTGGCCAGGGTCGACATCACCAAGGAGCCCATGGAGGTGGCGCCGACCATCCACTACTACATGGGCGGCGTGGACGTGGACGCGGAGACAGGCGCCACCAGCGTGCCGGGGCTCTACGCGGCCGGCGAGGTGGCGAGCGGCCTGCACGGCGCCAACCGGTTGGGCGGCAACTCGCTGTCCGACCTGCTGGTGTTTGGCAAACGCGCGGGCGACGCGGCCGCCGACTTCGCCGGCAAGCACGCCAAGGCCGGGCGCATCGACCCCGCGCAGGTCAAGGCCGGCACCGAGTTCCTGCTGGCGCCGCTCTCGCGGCCGCACGGCGAGAGCCCGTACAAGCTGCAGAGCGAGCTGCAGGACGTCTGCACCCACCACGCGCCGATCATCCGCGACGAGGAAAGCCTGCGCCAAGGGCTGGAGAAGGTGCTGGACCTGAAGCAGCGCGCGGCCGAGATCGGGACCGGCGGCGCCACCACGCGCGCCTTCAACCCGGGCTGGCACAGCGCGCTCGACCTGCACGCGATGCTGGTCAACGCGGAGGCGCTCTTCCGGTCGGCGATTGAGCGCAAGGAGTCGCGCGGCGCGCACGCCCGCAGCGACTTTCCGAAGCTCGATCCCAAGTGGGCGCAGCTCAACCTGATGGTGCAGAAGGGGAAGGACGGTGAGATGAGCGTGGCCGCCGTCGAGAACCCGCCCATCCCCTATGAGCTCACCGAGGTCATCAGCCAGTCGTTCCACAAGTACACCCCGGAGGAGCACGAGTAGTGGCCAGCAACGCGCCCACTCGGAACGTCGTGCAGATGAGCGTGTTCCGCGGCGACGCGGCCGGCGGCGAGCTGGTCCCCTACCGGGTGCCGGTGCGCGAGGGGATGGTGGTCCTCGACGCGGTGCTCTGGGTGCAGGCCAACATCGCGTCCGACCTGGCCGTGCGCTGGAACTGCAAGGCCGCCAAGTGCGGGTCCTGCTCGGCGGAGATCAACGGGTTCCCGCGCCTGATGTGCAAGAGCCCGGTCGCCGAGTACGGCGACGAGTTCAGCGTGCGGCCGATGAAGACGTTCCCGATCATCCGCGACCTGGTCACGGACGTCAGCTGGAACTACGAGGTCAACCGGAAGATCCCGCCCTTCACGCCCTCCGAGAACGACGCCAACGATCCCGAGCCGTGGCGCATGCAGCAGGAGGACGTCGACCGCGTGATCGAGTTCCGCAAGTGCATCGAGTGCTTCCTGTGCCAGGACGTGTGCCACGTGCTGCGCAACCACGACCGCAAGGACGCCTTCTTCGGGCCGCGCTTCATGATCCGCACGGCGTCGCTGGAGATGCACCCCAAGGATTCACTGGACCGGCTGCCGCTGCTGAAGGGCGAGGCCGGCGTGGGCATGTGCAACATCACCAAGTGCTGCACCGAGGTCTGCCCCGAGCACATCCACATCACCGACAACGGGATCATCCCGCTCAAGGAGCGCATGGCCGACGAGTACTTCGACCCCCTGCGCGCCCTGGCGCGCAAGCTGCGCGGCAGGTAGCCGGGCCGGCCAGCGTCGGGATCGAGAAATCCCGGCCAGGGTTGGCTGAGGCCGCGAGAAGCGCAGCCTCAGCGCGGCAACCGGCCCAGCGGGGCGCCAGATCTTGGTCTTGACGGAGTGTTGGAACGGGTGAAGACTTCGGGCCGTGTCCGAGCCGAGCCCGCGGCGGAGTCGCCCCCGGGCGCTGCCACACGGTGGCAATGCGGCTAAGCCCGTCCACGATGACGCGAGCGATCTTGCCAATGGTTCGTTCAGGCCGCCAGGCAGGCGCAAGATCTGGGTAACGCGAACCCTCTGGCTGCTCCTCATCGCATGGTGTGTCGGCATGGTGTTCTTGAACCCTTGGCTGCTGATGGTTCCTGGCACGCTGGCTGCTGTGCTCGCTCTCTTGATGCCGACTCTCGGGGTTTCATTTGACGATCTTCTCGGCCGGCCCCAGGTTCGCGGCGGGAAGGTGACCATCCACCCTTCCGGGATCCGAATCGCATTTGTCGTCATCTTGTGTTCGGTACTTGCAGGTCCGTTCGCTGTCATGCAAGTGATGCGGGGTCTCGGCCCCGTTCTCGGCTGGATGCTGACCGCAATCGCTTCTGCGCTCGTGATCGCCGGCACTGTGTCTTATTGGCGTCGACGGGCGATCGTCGTCGATGCGCATCAGGTCTATCTTCAGGGGCTGGCTGGCGCGCTGGCCCAACAATGCGATCGTGCACGCGTCGACCGCATCACCGTTGACTATGGAAGCATCGCCGGGTACGGCTTGTCGAGCGGTCTTGTCGGTGAGGGTGCAATGAGACTACGGAGCGCGGATGGTACGGCCCTGCTGACGATTCCGTTGGAATTCTTTACGACCCGCGAGGGCATCAAGCTCGCGCATCTCTTGGCGGTTCCCATCGTCACTGCAGATGGCCACCACGTATCTGGAATGCGTTGACTCAACTACTTCATCAGATATCGCGATGGTCGTCGCAGCGGGCGGAGTCGGAGGTCGCAGCGCGGTGCTCGATGTGCGTTGGTAATTCAGCCTAGGGCGGCACCAGATCGATAGTCCCGTCGGACTTCTCGACCACCTTCCAGCCGCCCTCGTGAACCAGCGGATGGTGATTGGCCTTACAGAGCAGCACCATCCGGTCAACGTCGCTGCCGCCACCCAGAGCCCACCCGTCCAGGTGGTGAGGAGTGCAGAAGCGCGCCTCCCAGGTGCAGCCAGGACCCACGCAATGCTCGTCGCGGGTCACCAGCACCCGCCGTTGCGGCTCGCTGGCCAGCCGGCGGGAGCGGCCCAGATCGAGGGCTACTCCCTTCTTGTCCACTGTCATCACGCTCACCGAGCCATCACACATAAGGCGCTTGGCAGTCTCCACGCTGATCGGACCGGCGCCCTCCAGCTGCGGCGCCGGCGCGCCCGGCTCGCCGGCCAGGGTCTCGGCCTGCACCACCACCATCAAGTGCGGCTTGCGGCCGTTGACCCTGGGCAGGGAGCCCGAGTCCAGTTGGCGCGTACACAGCTCGACCAGGGCGTCGGCCTGCCGCTGCTGTTGCGTACGGTCGTCGTCCTTGGGCGGTGTTCCGAGCAGGGATTCGAGGGTCAGCTTGAGCGCCACTCCGCTTTCGGGCGGCAGCGCGCCCTCGAGGCCAAGCATCCCGTCCGGAAGGTTGTAGAGATGGAGGCGCCGCCGGCGCCAATGTTCCATCGCGATCCGGGCCAGGGAATCCGCATCCAGGCGATGGCGAATATCCCTGGCCGCCTGGCGCAGCTCGGCCGGGTCCTTCGAGCGCGCCGCCGAGAGCAGCTCGAGCTCGGCGGCGACACCCAGGTCGTTGGTTGCGCGCGCGATCTCGAGGGCGTGCTCGATGCCGATCTCGCCGTCGTCCAATGCCTTCTGGGTGGCCTCCAGCTCGGGCAGCTGGCGCGCGAACTTCACATGTCGATCGGCCGAGAAACCCGAGAGATGGCAGTTGTTGCGCAGCCAGTTGGTGGTGGAGGTGTCGCCAGTGCTTCCGAAAGCCTGCTCGCGATCGAACAACTCCACCCGCCGTGCGCATTGTCCTTCCAACCGGTCGATGGCGCCCCGAATCGCCTTGATGTCAACACCCAGTTGCACGGGCGAAACTGTGCTCGGATCGTGCTGCGCCAGCATCCCAAGACCCTTCTCGATGTGGGCCATTGCCGCATCAAACATTTGTTCGATTTTATCAGGTCCAGGACTCGCCAGAGAACGCCCTTAACACCGATCAGGCGTGAAATTGTGCGGCCACCCCGCTGCGCTCAGTCCTCTCCGTAGAAGTGCCAGGCGTCGAGGTCGGGCACCTCGAGCCCCGCCGCACCGAGCACTGTGCACACATGCGTGCGGTGGTCGTTTCCGATGTGCCCCGTCTCCCGGATCTGGGTGCCCCTCCCTGCGGGAGGACCTCCCCGCCTAGCGGGGAGGAGTCTTGCTCAAGCGCCCTCCACCCAGGTCGACACGTCGGTCCAGCGCACCCCGCCCTCCTGGTCGAGCGCCGGCCCGGTCTCCTTGGCGAAGGCGTCGAAGGTCGGCTTGTCCGGCCACTCCTGGAGCATCACCCACTCCTCGGGGTGCTTGCGGTTGCGATAGGCCTCGATCCGGCGGCAGCCCATCCCCTCGATGCGCGAGCGGTTCTTAGCGAGCGTCTTCTGGAACCGGTCCCAGTCGGCGCCCTGGGTGCGGAAGAGGACCAGCATCATGTTTGCTCCCTCCTTAGGGGACGATGAAGAGCACGTAGGCGGCCGCGGCGATCCCGATCACGGCCAGACCGTAGCCGATGGCCCCGAACAGCGGCTTGTACCCGTGCGCGAGGTCCGTCATCAGGTAGCGCACCCGGTGGCCGAAGGTGTAGAAGACGGTCGCGAAGAGCACCAGCAGGTAGATCTTCACCAGCGGGTTGGAGAGCGCGGCCGCGAACGAGGCGTAGTGCTGGTCGAAGGCGGGCACGATGCCGAGCGGCGCCAGCACACCCTGCACCAGGATGTGCGCGGGCACGATCAGGGCGGTGATCACCGCGCACTGCGCGAAGGTCGCCCACAGCAGGGCGTTGACGCGGTCCGGCCCCGTACGTCTCATCGGGTCCCGCCCAACACAAGCAGAGCGCTGATCAGGATCGTGACCAGCACGAAGAGAGCGTAAGCGCCGCCCCTGATGGCGCCGGCCGGAAGCAACCGGTCACCGATCGGGATGCGCATGATCAGCCCGCTGAAGCTGAGGAAGGTATAGCTGTGCCAGAGCGCAAAGGCCAGGCAGACCAGGCTGAAGACCACGAAGGGGATCGACAGGTGCGAGCGGTAACCTGCGGCGCCGTCGTGAAGGCGGCTGATCTCGACCAGGAACCACAGCATCCAAACCGCGATCGGCAGCGCGCTGAACTCACGCAGGACGTACCGGACGTAGCCCCGGCTGCGCAGAAACCAGGTGCCCTGCAGCCGGGGCGCATAGGTCTTGCTGGCTATCGGAAGCCGCCCCAGGGCAGCAGCATGCCCAGCGTGCTCTCGAACTTCGTCTGCTGAATCGCCTTGGCCGGATCCACCCCCTTGGGACAGACGGCCGAGCACTCGCCGATGAAGCTGCAGTCCCAGATCGCATCGGAGCCGGTGACGGTGCGCAGCCGCTCTTGCCCCGCGTGGTCGCGGGAGTCGAGGTCGTAGCGGCGCGCGAGAGCGATCGCGGCCGGGCCCACGAAGTGGGGTTCGATGGCGATCACCGGGCAGGCCGCGTAGCAGAGCATGCAGTTGATGCACATGCTGAACTGGCGGTACTGCTCCACCTGCGCCGGCGTCTGCCGGTGCTCGCCTGCCGCCAGCGCGGGGGCCCGGTCGTGGCTGATGATCCACGGCTTCACCGAGGCCAGCTTCTCCATGAAGCTCGTCATGTCGATGACCAGGTCGCGGATGACTGGGAAGTTGGGCAGCGGCTCCACCACCACGGGACCCGGCAGGTACTCGCGCAGGAACACCGAGCAGCCGAGGCGCGGCGTGCCGTTGACCTTCATGCCGCAGCTGCCGCAGATGCCCATCCGGCAGGACCAGCGGTAGTTGACGCTGCCGTCCAGGTGCGTCTTGATCCAGTTGAGCGCGTCCAGGACGACCATGTCGTCCTGGTAGGGGATCTCGTAGGTCTGCTGGCGCGGGGCCTGGTCCACCGCCGGGTCGTAGCGGGCGACCGAGAGCTGGATCGTGTCGGTTGCCAAATGCGTCTCCTCAGTAAGTCCTGGCCTGCGGCTGCCAGTTGGTGATCCGGACCGGGCGGTACTCGAGTCGCGGCTGTCCGCCGGGGACGTGGTACGCCAGCGTGTGCGCGAGGTACTTCTCGTCGTTGCGCTCGGGGAAGTCGCGCCGCGCATGGGAGCCGCGCGACTCGTCGCGCGCCAGCGCCGAGGCGACGATGGTCTCGGCGCCGTCGAGCATGTTCTCCAGCTCCAGCACCGCGACCAGCTCGGTGTTGAAGGTGCGGCTGTGGTCATCGAGGCGCACCCGAGCGAACCGCTCCCGCAGCTGGGCCAGGTCCTTGAGGGCGCGCGTGAGGCCTTCTTTGGTGCGGAACACGGCCACCCCGCGGTCCATCGCCTTCTGCAGGTCCTCCCGGATCTCACCCACCCGCTGATCGCCCGTGGTGCGCTCCAGGAAGCCGTCCTCGATCCGCTTCCGCTCGTCCTTGACCAGGCCCCCGATCGGGTTGGCGCCGGGCGCCTTCACCGCCTGCGCGTACTGAGCCGCGGCGCGGCCGGCGGCGGCCCCGAAGACCAGGCACTCGGGCAGCGAGTTGGACCCCAGCCGGTTGGCGCCGTTGATGCCCGCATTGGCGCACTCACCCGCGGCGTACAGGCCGGGCAGCGGGGTGCGGCCGCTGGCGTCGGTGTCGACGCCGCCCATCATGTAGTGCTCGACCGGCCGCACGGGCATGGGGTCGGTGACGATGTCGATGCCCATGTACTCGCCCATCAGCTCGCGCATGAAGGGCAGCTTGCGGTTGATGACCTCGGAGCCGAGGTGGCGCACGTCGAGGTTCATGTAGTCGCCGTACGGCCCCTTCAAGCCCCGACCGGCCTCGAACTCCGTGACCATGGCGCGGGAGATGATGTCGCGCGGCCCGAGCTCCATCTTGTTGGGGACGTAGTTGGTCAGGAAGCGCTCGCCGTCGGCGTTGGTGAGGTACCCGCCCTCGCCGCGCACCGCCTCGGTGATCAGGATGCCGGTGCTCGGCATGCCGGTCGGATGGAACTGCACGAACTCCATGTCCTTGAGCGGCACGCCGGCCCGATAGGCGAGTGCCATGCCGTCGCCGGTGCAGATGGCGCCGTTGGTGGTGAAGGCGTAGATGCGGCCGTTGCCGCCGGTGGCCAGGATCACCGAGCGCGCAGCGAGAGACTGAATCTCGCCCGAGCGCATGTCGAATCCGATCACGCCCTGGCAGCGGCCGTCCTCGTTGATCAGCGAGGTCACGAAGAACTCGTCCAGGCGCTCGATCTGGGGAAACTGGAGCGAGGTCTGGAACACCGTGTGCAGCATGTGGAAGCCCGACTTGTCGGCCGCGAAGACGGTGCGCCAGGTGGTCATGCCGCCGAACGGGCGCACGCTGATGCGGCCGTCCGGCTCGCGGCTCCAGGGGCAGCCCCAGTGCTCCATCTGGATCACCTCCAGGGGCGCCTCGCGGACGAAGACCTCGACCACGTCCTGGTCGGCCAGGTAGTCCGAGCCCTTGATGGTGTCGTAGGCGTGGCCGTCGAACGAGTCCGGCTCCCGCAGCACGGCCGCAATCCCGCCTTCGGCGGAGACGGTGTGGCTGCGCATCGGGTAGACCTTGGAGACCATCCCGATCTTCAGCTTGGGCGCGGCCTCCGCCGCGGCGATCGCCGCCCTGATGCCGGCGAGCCCGCCGCCTACGACCAGGACGTCGTAGGTCGGGATCTCTACGGCCACGGACCTGAATCCTAGCGTCTGGGCGGTGGCGACCTAGCTGGCGGCGGCGGTCACCTCCAGCTGCTCCCGCACCACGCGGGCCACCTCGGGCGGTCGGTAGCCCGCGCCCTTGAGCAGCTTTCCGTCCGGGCGGCGCACCACCACCGGCTCGCCCTTGCTGAGGTTGGCGGCGTGGATCTCATCGAACACCGGCTGGAGATCGATGCCGTAGGCCACAGCGGCCCCGTAGACGACATAGAGCAGGTCGGCAAGGGCGTCCGCGACCTCGACCAGGTTGTGAGTCTCACCCGCGTTCCGGAACTCGGCGAGCTCCTCCTCGATCAAGGCCACGCGCACTCGGTGCTCCTCCGCGCCGGCCCAGGTCGGCCGGTCGTGGGTGGTGCATCCGAAGCGCTCGTGGTACTCGCGGACCTTGGCCTGCTCGTCAGTCAATTCGTTTCTCCTTGAATGCTCGGCGCGCCGGTAGGGACCGGCGCAGGAACGCAATCCAGTTGTCCCCCATGATGCCGTCCGCGGCGGCTTTTGTGAAACGCCGTCTCAGGAGCCGGCGCAGCTCCGCCAGCTCCTCGAGGCGGTCGACGGGCGACCAGGAGGCCGGAAAGCCGCCGTCCAGGTCGGTGCCCAGGCCGACGTGCTCCGGCGACCCGGCGGAGCGGGCGTGGTGGACGGCATGATCGACCACGTCCTCCAGCGAGGGCCGGCCGTCTGATCTCCGCCGGCGCAGGTGGCCGCCCGCGAAGCTGATGCCGACCATCCCGCCCCGGCGGGCGACCTCGGCCACGGTGGCGGCGGCCAGCTGGCGTTCCCCGGGCACCAGCTCGCGAGCGTTGGAGTGGGAGGCCATGACCGGCCCGTTCCAGACCGGCAACGCCTCCTCCACCGCCTGCTGAGCCATGTGCGAGAGGTCCAGGATCACGCGCTTGCGGCGCATGGCCTTGAGCAGGCCGAGGCCGAGCTCGGTCAGCCCCCCCGGGCCCCAGGTGCCGCCGCTGTAGCGGGTGCGGCTCCAGGCCAGGCCGATGATCCGGACCCCGAGGTCGGTCCAGGCGCCGAGCTGGGAGGGGTCCTCGATGGGGTCGGCGCCCTCCATCAGCAGCACCCCGGCCAGCCTGCCGCGCCGCCAGCCCTCGAGGTACTCGGCGAGGCCCTCCCGGTCGCGGATCAGCTCCAGGCCGACGCTCCGGTAGTAGCCGGCCTGGGCGCGGCCCATGAGATGAGCCTCGCGCGCGGTCGAGTAGGTGTAAGAACCGGCCACCCGCGGGCCGCCGTGGGCGGGCGAGCAGTAGATGGTCGGGAAGACCAGGCCGACGCCCGCCCGCGCCAGGGCCGGCCGGCTGACCACGTAACCCGGGGCCGGCTCCGCCTCGAACCCGCGCCCCTCGCTGAGGGCGTTGTAGGCGATATCCAGATGAGCGTCGACGATCAATTCAAGAAGGCCGCCGCGCAGGCCCCCGCCACCCGGGCGTTGTTCACGACCAGGTCGACGTTGACCTCCACCGACCGGCCCCCGGAGAGGTCCGCGATCCGGGCCAGCAGGCGCGGAGTCAGGGAAGGGCCCTCGACGTGGCCCACCTCCTGGACGGCCTGCTCCACGATGCCTTCGGCTCCGGGCAGCTCGAGCGGCGGCGGGATCGCCACCACCACTCCCTTCCCGCCCAGCTCCCAGCCCGCCCGCAGGGTGGCCGCGACCTGGTCCGCACCGTCCACCCGAGCCACGTGCAGGCCGCTGCGCCGGCTGTAGAAGGCTGGGAACTCGCCGGTCTCGTACCCGAGCACGGGGACGCCCAGGCTCTCCAGCCGCTCCAGCGTGCGGGGCAGGTCGAGGATCATCTTGGCGCCCGCGCAGAAGACCGCCACCGGCGCGCGCGCGATCTCCTCGAGGTCGGCGGAGACGTCGTCCGGATTGCCCCGGTGGACGCCGCCGATGCCGCCGGTGGCGAAGAAGCGAATCCCGGCCAGGTGGGCCGCGCGGACGGTGGCCGCCACCGTGGTGGCCCCGCTGCGGCCGGTCGTCAGCGCCCAGCCGAGGTCGCGGGCGCTGACCTTGACGGCGGTCTCGTCGGCCGCCAGCGCCTCGATCTCGTCACGCTCCAGCCCCACCTTGAAGCGCCCGGCCAGCACCGCCACCGTGGCCGGCACCGCCCCTGCCTCGCGGATGGCGTCCTCGCAGCCGAAGGCGGCCCGCAGGTTGTGAGGCGGGGGCAGGCCCTGGGCCACGATCGAGGTCTCCAGCGCCACCACCGGCCGCCCGGCGGCCAGCGCCTCGGCGACCGCTCGGCCGACCTGGATCATGGGCGTGCGCCGGACTGGCTGACGGCTCGGGCGCTGACCAGCACGGCCCGCCCGGCCGCCTCCAGCGGGGTGGCGCCGTCGACGTACGCCGCGCAGAAGGCGGCGGCGAAGGCATCACCCGCCCCGTTCCCGTCGACCACCTCGACCACCGGCGCCGGCAGCAGCCGCCCGTACACGCGTACGCCGCGCGCGCCCAGCTTCAGCACCGGCACCTTGGCCAGGCCCTCCAGCGGCGCCCCCAGCGCGGCGGCCTCGGCCTCGGTGGCGAAGAGCACCTCGGGGCGGAGCATGGCCAGCTCGTAGGCCAGTCGCGCCCCCCCGTAAGCCTCGATGTCGGTGGCCGACGAGAGATCGATGGAGATCGGCGCCCCGTGCGCGCGCACCAGCTCGATGGCGCGCCTGGCCGCCGCGCCCAGCGGTTCCACGAGCAGGGCGTAGGCGGGCACGTGGAGCAGCTCGGCGTCCCGGAACCATTCCTCCCGCAGCTCGTCGGGCCGCAAGCCCGTCCCCGCCCCGCGCTGGCGGGCGAAGGTGCGCTCGCCGGCCGGCCCCAGCAGGACCGCGATGGTGCCCGTGGGCTCGGCGCTGATCACGGCCGCCACCTCCACCCCGCCGGCTTCGATCTCAGTCCGCAGCTGACGGCCGCTGGCGTCGTCGCCGATGCGGGTCACGAGGCGCGAGGGCGCGCCCAGGGCCGCCGCCCAGGCACAGAAGTTGGCGGCCTGGCCGCCGCCGCCGAGCCGGATCGAGGCGTCGCGATCGGCGTCCAGGCGCAGCTGCCCCTCGGGGGCGATGGTGACGTCGAGGACCAGGTCTTCGATCGCCACGATCACGATGGCGAGAATAGCTTGCAATCGGATGCTGAATCAGGTAATAATTACGCCATTCACTATGAACAGCACTGAAATGAAGCGCTCTGAGATCAACTTCCCCTTCCAGAGATTGAACATTCGGCCGGACAAGGACGGTTGTTTCTACATGGCCGAAACCCGCGAAACGCTCAAGGGCCTGGGTAGCGAGACCCTGGCCGGCATCGAGGCGATGGGCGCCCTCCGGGTCGCCGGCAAGCTGCTGCACCTGAACATGGAGCGCTGGGCCGACCGGCACGGGCTCTCCGAGGGCCGGATGGCCGTGATGTTCCGGCTGCGCAAGGCGCCCGACCAGCGCTCGACCATGGGCGAGCTGGCCGCCGTGCTCAGCACCACCCCCCGCAACATCACCGGGCTGGTCGACAACCTGGAGCGCGACGGCTACGTGAAGCGCGTTCCCGACCCCGACGACCGGCGCGCCGTCCAGGCCCAGCTGACCCCGGCCGGCATCGGCAAGATCGACTCCATCTGGCGCGCCTCGGTCGACGCCCAGACCCAGGTCACCAAGCAATTCACCAAGCAGGAGCTGAACCAGCTTCGGCACCTGTGCTTAAAGCTCGTGCAGCTGATGACAGAGGAGGCAACCCAGTGACCGCTGAACTTCTGCACGGGCGCAAGCTCGTCTTCGCCACCGTCGGCGTGATGCTGGCGCTGCTCCTGGCCGCGCTCGACCAGACCATCGTGGGCACCGCGATGCCGCGCATCGTCGCCCAGCTCCAGGGCCTGGACTACTACGCCTGGGTCACCACCGCCTACCTGGTCACCTCGACCGTCACCATCCCCATCTCGGGCAAGCTGGGCGACCTCTTCGGGCGCAAACCGTTCCTGCTGGCGGGGATGATCGGCTTCGTCGCCGCTTCGGCGGTCTGCGGAGCGGCCCAGGACATGCTCATGCTGGTGCTCTTCCGGGGCATCCAGGGCCTCTTCGGCGGCATGCTCTTCGCCAGCGTCTTCAGCGTCATCGGCGACCTCTATCCGCCCGAGCGCCGGGGCCGCATCCAGGGCGTGTTCGGCGGCGTCTTCGGCCTCTCCTCGGTGGTCGGCCCCGCCGTTGGCGGCTACATCACCGACAACCTCAGCTGGCGCTGGGTCTTCGAGGTCAACATCCCGGTCGGCCTGGTCGCGGTGGCGGTGGTCCTGCTGACCCTGCCCTACATCCGCTCCAAGGCCTCCTGGCGCGACATCGACTTCCTGGGCTCGGCTCTCCTGACCGCCGGCCTGGTGCCGCTGCTGATCGCGCTCTCGATCACCCGCGACCACTCCTGGACCTCCTGGCAGGTCCTGGGCCTGATCGGCTTCGCGCTGGTCATGCTGGCGGGCTTCATCTGGGAGGAGGCCCGGGCCAAGGAGCCCATCGTCCCACTCCACCTGTTCAAGAACCCGACCTTCTCGATCTCCATGCTGGTCGGCTTCCTGACCGCCTTCGGGATGTTCGGGACCATCATCTTCGTGCCCCTGATCTTCCAGGGCGTGCTGGGCGTCAGCGTCACCAACTCGGGACTGCTGATCACCCCCATGATGGTCGGCCTGATCCTGGCCAGCGTCATCACCGGGCAGCTGATGACGCGCATCAAGTATTACCGCTTCATCGGGACGGCCGGCATCTCTCTGATGATCGTCGGGATGTACCTGCTCACCACCGTGACCGTGGGCTCGCAGCAGTGGGAGGTCACCCGTGACCTGGTGGTCGTCGGCCTCGGCCTGGGCGCCACCTTCCCTCTCTACCTGACCGTGCTCCAGAGCGCCCTGCCGCGCCAGTACCTGGGCGTGGCCTCCAGCCAGATCCAGTTCTGGCGCAACGTCGGCGGCACCGTCAGCACCGCCGTCATGGGCTCGATCCTGGCCCGGCTGCTGCCGGACAAGATCGCCACCCAGATCGCCGCCCTGCACCTGCCGCCGCAGGTCGCCTCTCAGTTCACGAGCTTCAGCGGCGGCGGCAGCCCCCAGCAGGTCTTCGACCCCGCCAAGCTGGCCGCCACCAGGGCGGCGCTGCCCCCGCAGTTCCAGCCCGTTTTCGATCAGGTCATGCACGCCGTGCGGGTGGGCCTCAGCCAGTCGCTGCACGACCTCTTCCTCTACTCCGCGCTGGTCCTCGTCCTGGCGCTGGTGGCCACCGTCTTCCTGAAGGAGGTGCCTCTGCGCAAGGCAGACCGCGCAGCGGCGGCCAGCCTGGGCCAGCCCACACCGGTGCCCGCCCGAGCGGAGGAAGTAGCCTAGCTCTAGCCCCCCAACGGGGGGGCTTCCAGCTGGCGCCGCAGGGCCTGGAACCACTCCTGCCGCAGCCCGAGAATCCGCTTGCGGCTACTGCCTCTCCTCAGGCCGCCCCCGAGCACCGCGTTGGCCAGTGAGAGCACTCCCACGTGCTCGTATCTGATCCGGGTTCCCTGGGGCGTGGGCTCAAACTTCAGAGTGGTCAGGTTGTAGGGCGCCCCCGACAGGGTGCGGTCGGCGAACCGGCGGGGAGGGGCGTACTCGACGATCTCATCCACGGCCTGGAAACGCGCCAGGTTGAGCTTGACGCGCCCGCGATAGCGGCTGCCGAGACCCGGCGCCCCGGCCGTCTCGGCCTCGACAGTGGTGCCGGGCAGCAGGTGCGGCGTCCCCAGGGGATCGGTCGCCAGGGCAAAGACGGCGTCGGGGGGCGCAGCGATCACGGCCTCGGCCTCGACCACCAGGCGCCGGTGCGATTCCGGCAGCCAGTACGCCAGGTATCCCAATACCGCCGCGCACAGCAGGAACCCCAGCGGCGGGCTGAAGAACCCTACGAGTAGGGCCATCTCCAGTCCGATCAGGGTGAGGCCGATCGCGACCGCGGCCATTCCCAGCTCGAACTGCCACGGCCACTTCCAGAACGGAAGCCAGGGCACGGCCAAGCCCAGCACGACCAGGGCGAGCTCGCCGTTGACGATGACCTGCGCCGCCACCTGGGCCCATTCCGGCGGCGCGCTGCTCGCAAGCTCCACTACAGGAGAAAGCGCCCGGACTCCATGATCTTGCGCCCGTCCACCAAAACGTCCGCGTGCGAGGCCAGCACGTCGACGTGGCTGGGACACTTCCAGTCCGCGCCCGTCTCCGCCCCGTAGGGGTCGCCGAAGGCCACGTGCACGCCCGGGAACTTCTCGTCCTGCAGGAAGTTGCCGATGATGTTCCGGAGGCCCAGGTTGGTGCCGATCGCGAACTCCCCAGCGCGGTTGGACTCCGGGTGCTGGCCGAAATAGGCTTCGATCTCGCGGACGATCTCCGGGTGTCCGGCCATCTCCACGCCGGCCACCCGCGAATAGCGGATCCGCAGCCGCACCGGCGTCTCGAAGAGGCCGTACCTGGCGTCGAAGTGATCGCCCATCTCCTCGCCGACCAGCAGGCCCTCGAGGTGGAAGGGCGCCGTGAAGGTCTCGCCCTCGGGCAGGTTCCCCCACTGCCCCTGTTCCCAGTAGCGGCCGTCGGAGGAGATCCACCTCCAGTCCTTGCGGAAGGTGGCGACCAGCTCGGTGCCGAGCCGGGTCGTGACCTCGATGCGCTCCGCCTGGCGCGCGATCTCCCAGACCTTGCGCGTGACGCGGTAGATGGCGTCGTAATCCGCGGCCATCCCCTCCAGCATCACGCGGCGTTCGATGCCGATCATGTGGCCGTGCCGGCAGCGCAGCTCGCCGACCAGAAGGTCGCGCATCGGCTGCCGGAACGCGAGCTCGCCGGGCAGCCCCTCGCCTACGTAGTAGGACACCGTCGGCCGGTACTTGCGGATGCGCTCGGCGAGCGCGCGGGGAAACTCGCGGGCGGGGCGCGCCACTGCCTCCTCCATCACCACCGACTCCACGTCGGCGCCGGCGGATTCGGCCTCCTCCTCGATGGCCTCCGCGATGTCGCGGCGAGCGGCGGTCTTGATGACCATGACGCGGTCGCCCTCGTGGACGTCGAGGCAGACGCGAACCGCATTGCGCGCGCCGGGCGCGTATTCGGGAAGCACGACTCTCCAGTTTGCGTGATCTTGAATTTCTGGGATTCGGCGTTAGTATCCGCAGTGGCGCGCAGGGGGTGTCGGGGGTTTCGTCCGTCCGGTCCTGTTCGCGATATCCATTGGAGGACCCAAGACGGTGAGTTTCGATGACAAGGTTCTGACGTGCCGCGACTGCAGCCGTGAGTTCGTCTTCACAGGCGGCGAGCAGGAGTTCTACCAATCGCGCGGATTGCTGCACGAGCCGCGCCGCTGCCCCAGCTGTCGCGCTTCGCGGCGCTCGGACGGCCCCGGGGCGAGCTCGCGTCCGGCGCGCGAGATGCACGACGTGATCTGCGCCAACTGCGGCAAGCCGACCCAGGTGCCGTTCCTGCCCACGGGCAGCCGGCCGGTCTACTGCCAGGACTGCTTCCAGGCCGCGCGCTCTCGGTAGGCCCCACCTACCCCACCCCTACCCTCCCCTGAGGGGAGGGGGACAATACGCTACCCATGGCCACCGCCCTTTCCCTATCCCATCTCGGCTCGCTGATGCGCGGCGTGCGCAGTGTCGACCAGGTCGGCGTCGAGGAACGGGTGACCGGGCTGGCCAAGAGGTCGATCAAGAAAGCCTCCAAGCTGGCCGCGCTCGACCTCGCCATCCGCTGCATCGACCTGACCACCCTGGAGGGCGCCGACACGCCGGGCAAGGTGGCCGCCCTCTGCTCCAAGGCGATCCGCCCTCAGCCGGGCGACGACTCCATCCCCAGCGTGGCCGCTGTCTGCGTCTACCCGGCCCTGGTGCCGACCGCGGTCGCCCACCTGCAGGGTTCAGGCGTCAAGGTGGCCTCGGTCGCGACCGCGTTTCCGAGCGGGCAGACCTTCACCTCGATCAAGATCGCCGAGACCCGCGAGGCGGTGATCGCCGGCGCCGACGAGATCGACATGGTCATCGACCGCGGGGCCTTCCTGTCCGGCGATTACCAGAAGGTCTACGACGAGATCCAGGAGGTCAAGGAGGCGGCGGGCCGGTCGCACCTGAAGGTGATCCTGGAGACAGGCGAGCTGGGCACCTACGACAGCGTGCGCCGCGCCTCCATCCTGGCCATGGCCGCGGGCGCGGACTTCATCAAGACCTCGACCGGCAAGGTCGCCCCGGCCGCGACCCTGCCCGTCAGCCTGGTGATGATGGAGGCGATCCGTGACTTCCATCGGGAGACCGGCCGCGTCGTGGGGTTCAAGCCGGCCGGCGGCATCCGCGCCTCCAAGACCGCCATCCAGTACCTGGTGGTGCTGTACGAGACCCTGGGCCGGCCCTGGATGACACCCGACCTCTTCCGGATCGGAGCCTCCAGCCTGCTCAACGACATCCTCATGCAGATCGCCAAGGAGCGGACGGGCGTGTACCAGTCGGGCGACTACTTCACGATCGACTAGCAGATGGCACTGACCGCCCGCCCGCCGTCCGAGCTCGCCGGCTTCGAGTGGGAGTACGTGCCCGCGCCCGAGGCGCGCGACATCGTCAAGATCGCGCCCCGGAATGGGCTCTACATCGGCGGCAGGTTCCTGGCGCCGCACTCCGGCAAGCACTTCAAGACCCTCAACCCCGCCACCGAGCAGCCGCTGGCCGAGATCGCCGAGGCCGATGCGGTGGACGTCGGCCGCGCGGTCACCGCCGCCGGCGACGCCTTCCGCTCCTGGTCGCGGCTGGAGCCGGCCAAGCGCGCGCGCTATATCTTCCGGATCTCGCGCCTGCTGCAGGAGCGGGCCCGCGAGCTGGCCGTCCTGGAGACCCTCGACGGCGGCAAGCCGATCAAGGAGTCGCGCGACGTCGACGTGCCGCTGGCGGCGGCGCATTTCTTCTACTACGCGGGTTGGGCGGACAAGCTGGAGTGGGCCTTTCCCAACCGCACCCCGCGGCCGCTGGGCGTCGCCGGCCAGGTCATCCCCTGGAACTTCCCGCTCCTGATGCTGGCCTGGAAGATCGCGCCGGCCCTGGCCGCCGGCAACACGGTGGTGCTGAAGCCGGCCGAGACCACCTCGCTGTCGGCCCTGCTCTTCGCCGAGATCTGCGAGCAGGCCGACCTCCCGCCCGGGGTCGTGAACATCGTCACCGGCGCCGGCCAGACCGGCTCGCTGGTGGTGTCGCACCCGGAGGTGCGCAAGGTCGCCTTCACCGGTTCCACCGAGGTCGGCAAGCTGATCCAGCGGTCGCTCGCCGGGACCGGCAAGCATCTCACCCTGGAGCTGGGCGGCAAGGCCGCCAACATCGTCTTCGAGGACGCGCCGCTCGACCAGGCCGTCGAGGGGATCGTCAACGGCATCTATTTCAACCAGGGCCACGTCTGCTGCGCCGGCTCCCGGCTGCTGGTCCAGGAGTCGATCCAGGAGCCGCTGCTCGAGAAGCTGAAGCTGCGCCTGGGCACCCTGCGCCTGGGCGATCCCCTGGACAAGAACACCGATGTCGGCGCCATCAACTCCCGGCAGCAGCTGGAGAAGATCCAGGGCCTGGTCGAGTCCGGCATCGCCGAGGGCGCCGAGATCTACCAGCCGGAGTGCCGGCTGCCGGAACGGGGCTACTGGTTCCCGCCCACGCTGTTCACGGGCGTCTCCCAGTCGCACCGCATCGCGCGCGAGGAGATCTTTGGCCCGGTGCTGTCGGTGCTCTCCTTCCGCACACCCGAGGAGGCCGTGGAGAAGGCCAACAACACGCCCTACGGGCTGTCAGCCGGGATCTGGACCGACAAGGGCTCGCGCATCCTCTGGATGACCCAGCGCATGCGGGCGGGCGTGGTCTGGGCCAACACCTACAACCGCTTCGATCCCACGTCGCCCTTCGGCGGCTACAAGGAGTCCGGGTTCGGCCGCGAGGGGGGCCTGCACGGCCTTCTGCCTTACGTGGAGCTGAACTGACCGTGCCGCCGCGGGTCGAGGTCCGCAAGACCTACAAGATGTACGTGGGGGGCGAGTTCGTGAGGTCCGAGTCGGGCCGCTCCTTCACGGCCGGCGAGGACGTCAACGTGCCCCGGGGCTCGCGCAAGGACCTGCGGGACGCGATCAAGGCCGCCCGCGGCGCGTTCGGCGGCTGGTCCCGGCGGACGGCCATGAACCGGGGCCAGGTCCTCTACCGGGCCGCCGAGATGCTGGACGGCCGGCGGTCCCAGTTCGTCGAGCTGCTGGGCGGCGGCCGCGGCGCTCGCCGCGAGGTGGAGCGCGCGATCGAGGCCTGGGTCTGGTACGCGGGCTGGACCGACAAGCTGGCGCAGGTCAGCGGGACCGTCAACCCGGTGGCCGGTCCCTACTTCAACTTCACGCTGCCCGAGCCGACCGGGGTGGTCGGGCTGGTCGCGCCCGACCGGCCCGAGGTGCTGGGGCTGGTGCAGCGGCTGGCGCCTGCGCTCTGCGGGGGCAACACGGTGGTCGCCATCGCGTCCGAGTCGCGGCCCTTGGCGGCGCTCACGCTGGCCGAGGTGCTGGCGACCTCGGACTTCCCGGCGGGCGTGGTCAACGTGCTCAGCGGGCGCCGCGAGGAGCTGCTGCCCTGGCTGGCCGGGCACATGGACGTGAACGCCATCGACGCCGCGGGCTGCACGGAGGAGGAGCTGGCGGCGGTCGAGAAGGCGGCCGCCGACAACGTGAAGCGGGTCGTGCGCCTGAGCTCCCGCGACCTGATGTCGCCCTACGCGGTGACCGCGCTCATGGAGATGAAGACCGTCTGGCACCCGATCGGGGTCTGATCGCTTCACCACTAGGTCGTTCCCCGATATATCATTAGGTGAGTCATGGGCGGCGGACTGACTGACCTGGGGCGCTTCGAGGAACCTTCCCTCCTGGTGCTCACCAGCCTCGCCGACCAGCCCCGCCATGGCTACGCGATCGCCAAGGACGTGGAGGCGCTGGCGGGCGTCAGGCTGGGCCCGGGCACCCTTTACGCAACCCTCTCGCGGCTCGAGGCACGCGGCCTGATCGAGGGCCTGCCCGCCCAGGACCGGCGCCGTCCCTACCGGATCACCGGCAGCGGGAGGGCGCTCCTGCGCGGGCGCCTGGAGCGGCTGGAGTCCATCGCGCGCACGGGCCTCGCCAGGGTGAGCGGCACGTGATCCGGTTCCTGCTCGCGCTCTACCCGCGGGAGTGGCGGCGTCGCTATGCCGCCGAGGTGCTGACCCACTACCGCTGCGAGCGAATCGGCCCGCGTGAGGCCATCGACCTTTTGAACGGGGCGCTCGATGCCCATCTGCACCCACAGTGGCGGCACCGCGGCCGGCGCCGGCACCGGCTGGCCGCCGCCCTCGCCCTGCTCGCCGCCGCTGCCCTCCTCGCCGGTGTGGCCGGCCACGCTCCCGCCCTGCTGGCGCTGGCGCTGGCGGCCGCCCTGCTGGGCGCAATCGCGCTGGCCAGCAGGCGACGGCAGCGGAGTCGCGGCTGGAGATGGGACCCCGACGATCCGGCGGCCGGCGCCCGCGTGCCGCGCAAGCCCTACGATCCCGACCCCGAGCCGCTGCTGGCGGTCGGTCAGCTCAGGCGGTAGCGCGCCACCGCGGCCGGGTCCCAGGCCAGCCCGATCCCAGGCCGGTCGGGAGCGGTGACCTGGCCCTGGACGACCCGCTGCGGCTCGGCCAGCACCGCCGAGGCCAGGTCCAGCCACTCCAGGTAGTGGGCCGTGGGGGTGGCGGCCAGCAGGTGGGCGGTGGTCTCCACGTGGATGTGACCCGAGCAGCGCACCCCGGCCGCGGCCGCCAGGCCGGCGGCGGCGTTCCAGCCGGTCACCCCGCCGATCACCTGGGGATCGGGCATCACCAGGTCGCACGCCCGCCGCTCCAGGGCCAGCGCCATCTCCTGCACGGAGCGGAAGTTCTCGCCGATCTGGATCGGGGTGTTGACGGCGGCGGTGACGGCGGCGGCGCCTTCGAAGTCGTCGCAGCGCACGGGCTCCTCGATCCAGGCCACGCCCTCGCCATCCAGCGCCCGGCAGCGGCGCAGGGCCTCGGTGACGTCCAGCGACTGGTTGAAGTCGACCATCAGCTCGATCGTGTCCGGCAGCGCGTCCCGCGCCGCGCGCACGACCTGCACGTCCTGGGCCAGCGTGGCCCAGCCGATCTTGATCTTGACCGCCCGGAATCCGCGCTGGGCCGACAGCGGCAGGCGCTCGGCGGCCTGGGCGGCCGTCAGCATGCCCAGCGAGTCGTAGGCCGGCAGCGGCCGGGGCCGCGCGCCCAGGAGGGTGGCGAGCGGGAGCCCAGCGGCCACGGCGACCACATCCCAGGCGGCGGTGTCGAGCGCGGAGACCGCCATCCCGGCGAGTCCGACCGCGCCACCCAGCAGCCTGAACCGCCCGCGCAGGGCCTGGTTGAGGTCCCCGGGCACGAGCGGCTTGCCGATCAGCGCCTCCGCCAGGCCGGCGATCAGGTCCCGCAGCGGGCGCAGCATGAGCGCCTGGTAGGCGAAGACGTAGCTGCGGCCGGTCACGCCCTGCTCGGTTTCCAGGTCGACCAGGAGGAGCGGTGCCTCGGGCATGGTGCCGGAGGCGGTGGTGAGCGGGGTCTCGAGCGGGACCACGACCGGCGTCGCCCGCACCGAGCGCAGGGTCAGGCCCGAGCGGAGAGCCGCCTCAGTCGCGATAGCGGTAAACGATCCGGCCCCGGCTGAGGTCGTAGGGCGAGAGCTCGACCCGGATCCGGTCGCCGGGGGTGATGCGGATGAAGTAGCGGCGCATGCGGCCCGCCGCGTAGGCGATCAGCTTGTGGTTGTTCTCCAGCTCCACCTCGAACATCGCGTTGGGGAGCGCCTGGGAGACGACGGCGTCCATCACGACTGCCTGCTCCTTCTCCTGCTCGGGAGCGGGATTCTTCCGCTGGCGAGGCTGCCGCGGCCCCCGCCGGGGCGTGCTTGAACGTGCCAAACCGATCCCAGTCTAAAGGAGCCGGTGTTCGATCTCGGCCACCAAACCCGGCGGCAGCCGCTCCACGGCGGCCATCCGGCGCAGGGCTTCCCGCCAGCGCGGCTCCTCCTCGATGACGCTGCGCAAGAGCCGCAGCGCCTCCTCCCACTCCCCCGCTCGGGCGTGCATCAAGCCTGCCGAGACGCGCACCTGGGCCTGCTCGGGCGCGATGCTCAGGGCCTCCAGGGCACGCGCCCTGTAGGTGGCATCGTCGCCCAGCAGCAGCGCCCGGGCCGCGCCCTGGGCCGCGGCGTGCGCCCGCTTGAGCCGCACCAGCCGCGCCAGCTCCGCGACGGGGTCGGGGTGGTCTTCGACGCGGAGATCCATCAGCCGGTCCTCCCAGGCCCGCCCGGTCGGCTGCCCGGTGACCAGCAACAGGGCCGCCGACTGGCGCCCCCTGATGTCGCCGCCCTCGGCCTCGGCCGCCCGCAGCGCCTCGACCATGCGCTCGGCCAGCGGCCTGCCGGCCGTGCTCTCGTAGGCCGCGGCCATGGCGTCCCAGACGGTGTCCCGCTCCATGAGATTGGCCTGGCAGCTGTAGCCGTCGCCCAGCCGGTGCCCGGCGGCGGGGATGCAGCGCGGTCCACTGTGCGCTGCCACACCGCCGCCGGCGTCGACCATCGCGCACTGGCGGCCGTCCGGTTCGCTGTCGCCGGCCACCACGGCGGCCAGCGCCTGCGGCGCGCTCATCCCGCCCCGCATCAGGTCCAAGCCCAGCGGCCCGAAGGCCACGTTGACCAGCGACTGGGTTGCGACCGCGCCCACGCCGGCCTCTGCCCAGGGCACCACCGGCCCCACGTGGAAGTACATCGACTGCACGGCGACCCCCAGCTCACCGGTCTCAGGGTCCCGGGCCACGATCGAGTAGGTCACGCGCTCAGTTTGGCGAGAAGCCGGCCGGCGGCACGTTCTGGAGATGTCCCAGGCGCCTGATGCGCTCGATCTCGGCCTCCAGGAGCGCCTCCGCCAGCGCCGGGTCGCCGCTCTCCAGCAGCGCCTGGCGCTTGAGCGGCTCGGCCTGGAGCACGGCGCCCGCCAGCCAGACCGCCCGCATGCCGACGGCATCGGAGAGCTGCGGGGCGACCGCCAGGCCGTGTAGCCGCAGGTACTCCTCGAGCAGCGCCAGCAGGCGCGGCCGGGCTGCGGGGAGCGGATCCTCGAGCATCTCGGCCTCGCCCAGGAGATAGGGCGCCGGCTCGCCGATGCTGCTCAGGCGGAAGCGGCGCAGCCCCTTGGCGACCAGGTTGAAGCGCCCGTCGGGCAGCGCCTCGACGCGTTCCATCGAGGCCAGCGTGCCCACCCGGTGGACCTGGGGCACGGAGCCCACCTCGCGACCCTCCTGGATCAGCACCACGCCGAAGTCGCGGCCTTCGCGGACCAGCTGCCGGTACCGCTCTTCGAAGATGTGCAGGGGCAGGACCGCGCCCGGGAAGAGCACCGTGTGAAGCGGGAAGAGCGGGATCGACTCGGAGGCTGGCCCTATGGTTCTGAGCTCGACCGCCGGGGCTGGGTCGCCCGCCACCGATCGATCCAGCTGCCGGTGAGGGCGGAATCCTCCCGGCCATCGCCGAGCTGTCTGACCGCGGCCTCCACCCGCGTCGTGAAAGCTCGCGAGGTCTCGCCCCGGCGCACCTCCAGCGGCTTGCCGATCCGGATCTTGACCGGTCCCGGCAGCGGGTAACGCTGGCCCTTGGGCATCACTCGGTGCGACCCGCGCACGTGCATCGGGATGACCGGGGCGCGGGTCTCGGTGGCCAGGAAGCCGACGCCCGGCTTGAACTCGCCGATCCTGCCGTCGGCCGATCGCGTCCCCTCGGGGTACAGCAGCAGGTTCCAGCCCGACTTCAGGAGCTGGTGCGAGCTGCTGAGCACGGCCTGCGGCCCGCCGGTCCGGGAGAAGGGAAAGGTGTTCAGGAAGAGACCCACCACGCTGGCCAGCAGCGGCCGCTTGTACCAGTAGTCGGCGGCCGCGGCCACCACCGTCTTCTCGCGCGTGCGCTGCGAGAGCGCGTGCAGCAGGAGCGGCGTGTCGGCGTGGCTGTTGTGGTTGGCGGCGAGAATGGCGGGCCGGTCCAAATCTTCCACCCACTCCGAGCCCTCTACCTGGAGGTGCGTCATGGCCTCCGTGAAAGGCATCATCAGCCCGCGCTGGACGAGGAAGCGCAGCGATCGCACGGGCTCCATGCGCGCCCACCCCAGGTTGGACGGGCGGTCGGGGATGGCGGGCGACGGCTCGGGCCAGCTGCGCGGCCGCGGCCGGTCCCAGCGGAACCCCCGCCGCATCGTCCGCACGTCGCCGGAAACAGACGCCGCTGCGTCAAGCAGCTGCGACACGCCGTACCTGCCGGAGTACCAGGAGGCCATCAGCGCACGTCCGCCAGCAGGAGCGGCGGCGTGCGCAGGTGCGTCACCGACGGCCATTTGCCGACCGTCTGCTCGGCGATCTCGAACGCGTCCTCGAGCGTGCTGGCGGCTCGGAAGCCGAGCCGGTGCACGACCTCGCGCTCCCCGCCGACCACGATCACCTGGCCCGCGTGCTCGAGAGCGAAGGCGGCCCAGTACCAGGCGTAGAACGGATGCACGCCGTGGTAGGCGTGGCTCTTGCGGTACAGCTGCCGGTACCAGGGGTCCTCTGCGAAGCGGGCCTCGTAGCGCTCCTCGATCTGGGCCGGGTCGGTGGTGTCGGCCAGCACCTCGTCGTAGAAATCGATGTAGCTGGGGTGCTGCACGGAGTCGAACTCGTAGCGGCAGGGGTGCGTCATGATCACCACCCCGCCCTCGCGCACCACGGGCTTGCCGCGGTAGAGGTTGAACAGGTAGCCCAGCCCCAGGCACACGACCAGGACCGGGTTGAGCGCCGCATTCACGTTGTAGGGGCCCAGGTACGGGAGGCCCATCGTCACCACGTCGGTCTGGCCGTCCACCTCGACCGTCATCTGCCTGCGCACCGCGGCCAGCGTCTTCTCGTGCACCGCGTCGACCTGTCCGGCGTTGACGCCCGTCATGCCGTAGGGCGCGCGCATGGAGTGGAAGATCGTGCGCTTGAAGGCGGGCGGCGCGTAATCGGTGAACTGCTTCATGGCCAGGAACTGAACCTGGTCGGAACTCGTCCAGTCGGTCTCCCGCTTCTGCAGAAAGTTGGCGATCGCCGGGAAGGCGTGGTTGTTGACGCTGGTCTCGATGTGGAACACGCGCACGGCGTCTTCGATCAGCTGTCCCTGGCGAACACAGGAGTGGTGCAGGGCGGAATCCGGAGGGTGCATGTAGGAGCGTGAGGCGAGCAGCGTCTTCACGTTGTGGTGCGGCCGCACGCTGCGGTACGACCCCAACCCGGTGGCCATCGACTTGTGGCCGCCGTCCATCGGCACCAGCGTCAGGTTGACGTACACCACCAGGTCCGACTCGGCGGCGCGGCGGCTGAGCGTGACCTCCTCCCCCTCCCCCGTCCTGCCCACCAGCACGTTGCCTTCGGGGTCCTCGCCGTCGTGGTTGTACAGGCGGTCGGGCCAGAAGGTGCTGAACACGCGGTCGCCGACGATGTGGCGGATCTCGTCCGCGGTCATGCGCCGATGGAGCGAGTTGGCCGCGATCAGGTGCACGTCCTCGATGCCCGCGTCGGCGCACATCTCGAGCACTTCCTCGATCACCAGCTGGCGGACGTCCGGCGCCGCCATCGGCGGCAGAGGCAGCGAGAGATCGTCGAAGGCGATCGTCAGCTTCATGTTGGGGCGCAGCAGCCCCTTCAGCGGGTCGTCCTCGAGCGGCTTCGACAGCGCCCGCCGGATCGCGCGCTCGGGGTGCGGGATGGGGTCGATGGGATCGGGCGGGTAGAGGATCCGGCTGCCCAGGGGCAGGTTCTCGAGCCGGAACCCCTCGCCGAAGTGGAACAGGGTCGGCGGCGTGTTGCGGTCGACCTCGATGACGGCGCCGGGGCGGCTCACACGGAGACCTGTGCAGTTGTAAGGGCCGGCTGGCCGGCCCGTGTGAGTCCGTGATCAAGACGTTGGGGACGCGGCACGGCACCAGAGGGAGGTAGGTCCGCGGGAGGAGCGGGTCGTTTCACTCAGCCGTCCTCCGGTTCTTCCCGCGAAGCGGAGCGCAGCGGAGCGTTCACAAGCGCAATCCTCGCAAATCGAAGGCGACCTTCACGGCGTTGAGAGCACCGGCCCGCATGGCGTACTCGATCGCCTCCCGGTACTCGCCGAGCGCGAACAGCGGCCCGGTCAGGCGGTCCAGGTGCAGCTCGCCGGCGGCCTCGATCGCCATCTCGAAGGTGCTCCGGCGGCCGGGCTCCATCCCATAGGCGTAGGCCCCCATCACCGTGAGCTCGCGCTGCCAGATCGGCGCCCAGTCGACCTTCTCGGCTCCCGGCATCCCGACCGCCACCACCGTGCCCCCGGCGCGGGTCACCCGCACCGCGTCATTAAGTGAATCGGCGCGGCCCACGCACTCGAAGGTGATGTCGACGCCGCCCAGCAGCAGAGGGCGATCCAGGCCGTCCAGCCGGCGGGCCCCGGTGGCGAAGCGCACGCGCTGGTAGACCTCGTCCGGCGCCACCACCTGGTCGGCGCCCAGCGCCCGCGCCAGCTCGCGCTGGTGGCCATGCTTGGCCACCGCGATCAGGCGCCTGGGCGGCGTGAAATGGCGGATGGCAGCGATCGTGAGCAGCCCGATGGTGCCGGCCCCGAAGACCAGCACGCAGTCGTCGGGGGTGGCGTTGGCCCGCAGCGCGGCATGCACGCAGCAGGCGAGCGGCTCGATCAGAACCGCGGCCTCGTCGGGCAGCGATTCGGGGACCTCGTGGAGCTGCGCGGGGTGGGCGACCACCACCTCGCCCCAGCCGCCGCCCGTGCTCGCGCAGTAGCCGGTCTGGAGGCCGATCTCGATCGGTCCCTCGGTCAGGTTCTCGCAGAGGCCGGGACGCCCCTCGGCGCAGCGGGCGCAGGGCGGCTCGACGCCGCGCACCCGGCAGCCCAGGGCGGGCTCGACCACCACCCGCGTGCCGTCGGCGTCGGCCACCATCTCGTGGCCGGGGATGAAGGGATAGCTGGTGAGCGCGTCCAGGTAGAGCGAGGCGTGGCCGCCGATGGCGCTCAGGTCGGAGCCGCAGATGCCGGAGAGCCGGGGATAGACGTGGAGCCAGTCCGCGGCCGGCAGCCGGGGCTCGACGACGTCGTCCAGGTAGAGCGGAGCCAGGGGGCTGGTCGCCACCTCGGGCCGCCCGCCCGCGGCCTTGACCACGGCGTAGCGGGGGACCGAGCGGACGAACTGGAGAGCGAGCAAGGCCTCAGCGGCTCCCGCTGTACTCGCGGTATTCGGCCGAGCGCGGGTCAGGCATCGGCAGCCGCCAATTGCCGGGCGCCATCTCCCAGCGCTCGACCCGCCACCCTCGCTGCCCGGCCACCTGCGAGAGCCGGGGATCGGGGTTGACCGCCACCGGCGTCCCCACCATCTCCAGCATCGGCAGGTCGGACAGCGAGTCCGCGTAGGCGAAGCTCTCGGCCAGCACGATCCCGTTGGCGCTCGCGTACTCCTCGAGCAGGGTGCCGCGCGCCTCGCCGGCGGGCGGGGGCTTCTCGAGGTCGCCCGTGAGCCGTCCGTCCTTGACCAGCAGGTGCGCGCAGTCGACGTCGACCTCCAGGAGCTCGGCCAGCGGCTCGACCACGATGTCGAGCGCCCCGGTCAGCAGCAGCACGCGGTGGCCCGCCCGCCTGTGCTCGCGGATCCGGCGCATGCCGTCGGGGTAGATGCGGCGCAGTGTGACCTCGTTCAGGGCCTGGCGGCCCAGGCGCCGCATCTCCTCCAGGTCGAGGCCCTCGTACTCGCGATAGAAGCTGCGCTGGAACTCGGCCCGCGAGCGCCGCTCCAGGTACAGCCAGCGGGGCGCGCTGCGCGCCAGCCCGGCCAGGAAGGCGGGCCAGTCGCCGAGCGGCTGGCCCTTGAGGCGCATCCAGAAGTAGTACTCGACGATGTTGGTCTCGACCAGGGTGCCGTCGACGTCGAACACCGCCAGCACGTCCTGGCGCCCCTGCCTGCGGGCCACGGCGTTGAGCACGCTGTTGGCCTCCGCCTTGGGCGCCGTGCTGCCGGTGGGTCCGGCACCCTTGCGGGGACCGGTGTCGGCCCGGGCCATCCGGACCACGGTGGGCATGTGCACTTCCTGGAAGTAATCGGTCCAGTCGTAGAGCGCGGGATCGAAGGGAAAGACCTTCTGCTCGGCCTCTGGCGTGCTCTGCCACAGCGCGTAGGTGTTGCGGGTGTCGAACACCGCGTCGACCGAGGTGTAGATGCCGTACAGCTCGAGCAGGTTCAGGCCTCGCTCGAGGCGGTTGCGCTCCTCGGTGAGGTCGTCGGAGAGCTGGGAGACGGCGGCGCCCACCGGCGCGCGCTCCACCAGCCACTGCGCGGCCTCGACCGCGCGCATCCCGAGCCGGACGCGCGTCATCAGCTCGCCGCGGGTGGGAAAGGTCCAGGTCGGCGTGCCGATGGCCTGTCCGTAGCGGTCGCGCAGCGGGTTCCTGGCGAAGAAGTCGCGCGCCTCCTCGTAGATCCGGCGGACCCGCAGGGGGTTCCGCATCCCCGAGGCGACCTGGTAGATGCGGTGCTCACCGGCCGGCGGCCGGGTCGCCGCGATGGCCAGCACGGAGTTGACCACGTAGTCGAGCGGGATGATGTCGAGCAGGCCGTCGGGCAGGCCCGGGAAGTCCTGGAGCACCCCGCGGCCGTAGGCCAGGATGATCGGCTCCGCCATCCGGAAGCCCTCCAGCCAGCCCGGGAAGGGCTCCTTGACCGCCGACTCCACGATCGCCGGGCGCGCTATGGAGAGCGGGATGTCGCCGTGCAGCTCGACCACCGCCTGCTCGGCCATCGCCTTGGTGAAGCCATAGATGTCGCTGAAGCCCAGCGCACGCGCGTGGGCGCGGCCCCGCTCGACCAGGCGGTCCTTGACCCAGCGGTCGCGCAGGCGCTCCACGGCGCGGGCCGTCGTCGGCACGCCCGCGGTGCCGACCCGGGAGCGGGCTTGGCCGCGCAGCTTGTTCAGGACCTCCGGGCGCCGGGACTCCTCCTCCGCCACCGCGCGCAGGCTGGTCAGCACCTGAGCCTCGTTGCGCCAGTTCAGCCCGGGATCGAGCGGCATCGTCTCCTTGACCAGCCCCCGCAGCATCCCGCCCACGTAAGCGGTGCTGACGTGCACCAGGTGCGGTTGGGAGCCGGTGGCGCGCAGGGCCTCGACCAGGCGCGCGGCCCCCAGCAGGTTGGTCTGCGCCGAGAGGTCGGCGGGGTTGTCGAACTCCACGGCGGCCGCCGACGCGATCACGATCTCGCAGCGCGCCAGCTCGGCCTCTCCTTCGGCCGTGAGGCCCAGGCCGTCGCGCCCGAGGTCCAGCTCGACCACGTTCAGCTTCTCGGCCGCCAGCTTCTGGAAGGCGTCCTCGCCGATCTCGGCCTTCAAGGCCTTGAAGCAGGGGCTGGCCAGCACCTCCCGCTCCAGGCGCTCCCGCGGCGGGCGGCGCGCCGAGGGCCGGATGGCGACATTCACGCGGCCCACCTCGGGGAGCGAGCGCAGCAGCTTTTCGACCAGCGACTTGCCGAGGTAGCCGGTGGTGCCCGTGATCAGGACCGTCTTGCCGGCAAAGGCTTCCCGGATCAACGAGGACGATTGTCCCCCACCCCCGCCTCTCCCCGTCGGGGAGGGGGATTTCAGGAGTTCAGGTCCGCTCCCAGGGCGACCGCGTCGGAGCCGGCGGTGGCCGTCCAGCCGAGGTCGTTGCGCACGGTGACCAGGAACCAGTAGGAGTGTCCGGGGAGGGCGTTGAAGATCGCGCTCCCGTCGGCCACGCCCGACTGCCAGGCGCGCCCCAGGTGCTGGTCCTCGATCACCTGCACGTCGTAGGACCCGCCGCCGGCGCCCTTCCAAGCGACCGCGAACTGGCTGCCGTCGAGCTGGTTCACGGTGACCTGCACACTGGGCATCTGGACGCTCGCGTAGCGGGGCGCGCCGCCCAGCCAGAGGTTGCCGGCGTCGTGGGGCCAGGGGTCCGCGCGGTCACCCGACCAGCCGTAGGGGTCGACCGGGATGAAGCCGGCGGTCAGGTAGGCGCCCCAATGCAGGTGCTCGCCGGTGCTGGCGCCGCTGTTGCCGGAGATGCCGATCACCTGGCCCCGGCGCACGCGCTGGCCCTTGCTGACCAGGATCTGGCTCAGGTGGGCGTAGCGGGTGGTGATCCCGTTCTGGTGGTCGATGCGAACCTCCTGGCCGTAGCCGCAGGTCGCGCAGCCCGGCTGGTTCCAGTCCGCGTACACGACCTTGCCGTCCGCGGAGGCGACCACGTTCTCGTAGTAGAGGCCGTAATCCCAGCCGTCGTGGCCGTCGTAGTACAGCCAGGCCTGCGAGGGGGGGCCGGTCTCGTCGAAGCCGCCCGCGTACTTCATGACCCCGTCGTAGCGGCAGACCAGGCCGTCGGGCACGTAGTTGGGCGAGCAGTGGTCGAAGATCGAGGTCACGAAGTGGGGCCCGAAGAAGGGAAGGGTCAGGAAGGCTCCGCCGGCGGCGGGGCGCGCCGCGCTGGTCGCGTCCTCGATCGGCCCGGTCGGGATCTGGGACGGGTATGACCAGCGCACGTAGGGCTTCTCGGGGGGGCCGCCGGGCATCTTGGGCTCGGCCGCCAGGACCGGCAGCGCGGATGCCAGGGCGCCCACGGCGGCGATCACGAGGATGCCGAGAAACCTGAACACCACCGCCACTGCGCGCTTGATTCAACGCGCCCAAGCGAGACGGAGCTGCGCCCCCGCTGTTAGGAAATGAAAAGGGCCTCCCCGCGTCCCCCTCCCCCTCGCTTCGCGAGGGACCTTCCCACCAAGTGGGGAGGAGTCTCCCCCTTACTTGGAGGGGCTGGGGCTGGGAGCCGCTATCACCTCGCCGGTGATGTTGGGGTTGACCGCCGCCACCACCTTGCGGACCGGGTCGTAGTCCGAGTCCTTCGCCGGCTCCATGGAGGCGATCTGGTAGAGCGCGTTGATCGTGGCCTTCATGCTGGGGTCGGAGCCCAGCTTGATCATGGCCTGCTTGACGTTGTTCTTCTGGGTGGGGTTGAGGCCGTGGCGCACGATCTGCGGATCGCCCGGGATCTCCTGGGGCGCGATGAAGACGACCTTGGTCTTGGACAGGATGTCAGGGGCAGTCTTGAGCGCCCCGGTGCGGGCGTCGCCGAACATGCCCCCGCAGTCGGCGGTGCCGTTGTAGACGGCGAGCGCGATCGCGCTCTGGCTGGAGATGGAGACCGACTTCGAGAAGTCCTTGTCGGGGTCGATGTGGTTCTGCTTCATGTAGTAGCGCGGCCAGAGGTTGGACGAGGTCGAGATGCTGTCGCCGAAGGCGAACTTCTTGCCCTTGAGGGCCGACCAGTCGCCGCCGTCCTTCAGCTCGCCCACTCCCGAATTGGCATTGCAGACGATGACCGAGGGGTAGGTGGGCACTGGCGTGCAGCCTGCCGGCGGCTGCGCCGCGGTGTAGGTGGGGGCGCAGCGCGCCGACTTGGTGATCGCCTCGGCTCCGCTCTTCTGGTTGGCGGCGACGTAAGCGAGGGCCCCCACCCACGCGATGTCGACGTTGTTGGAGGTGATGCCCTCGACCACCGCCGCGTAGCTGGTGGGCACCTGGGCGGTGATGGGGACGCCGACCTCCTTGCTGATGTAGTCGGCGATCGGCTGCGCGTTGGTGAGCACCTGCTGGGCCTGGTTGGAGGGAACCAGGGCCATCACCAGGCTGCTCTTGGCGGGCTCGGGCGTGGCCGGCGTGCCCGCGCTGCCGCCACCGCCGCAGGCCGCCAGCACCACCAGCGCCAGAGCGAACCCGAAGCTGCGCACCCGCATTCTCAGATTATCCGCCGCCGGATCGCGGCTGAGGAGTAGTCGATCGCCATGGTCATCACGATCGTGACGATCAGCACCATCGCCTCCTGCGCGTACTGGAACTGCTCGATGTACTGCAGGAAAAGGAAGCCGATGCCGCCGCCGCCCACGATCCCGACGATGGTGGCCGAGTGGACGTTGACCTCGAACGTATAGAGCAGATGCGCGATCCCGTAGGGCAGCACCTGGGGCCCCACGCCGTGCATCAGCACCTGCACGGGGTTGGCCCCGGTGGCGGTCAGGGCCTCCACCTGGCCCCAGTCGACGGCCTCGATCGCCTCCGAGAAGAGCTTGGACATCAGGCCCACGCTGAAGAGGCTGATCGCCATCACACCTGGAAATGGGCCGAGCCCGATCGAGGTCACGAAGAGGATGCCCCAGAAGAGGGTCGGCACCGCCCGGACCACGCTCATCAGGGTCCGCACCAGGAAGTAGATGCCGGTCCCGAGCGGGTTCCTCCGCATCAGGTTGCCGGCGGCCACGAAGCTGAGCGGGATCGCGACGACCGAGCCAATGGCGGTCCCCAGGACCGCCTCCGCCAGCGTCTGCAGCGCGAAGTGCGGGACCAGCCCGACCTGGAGGAAGCCAAACTCGACGAAGGTCCCGGGCGTGCCGGGCACCACCAGCGAAAAGTCGGGATGCAGGAACCCGGCCAGGATCCGGCCCATGTTGGGCGCCCTCGTGATGAGATCGCCGAAGCTGAACTCGGTCGCTTGATAGGTGGCCACCAGGAGCAGAGCGAGCACCACCCCGAGCGCGAGGTTGCGCGCCCTCTCGGCGCGCACCCGGCGCTCCGCCTCCACCATCAGGCGGTCGAGGGGCTCGCTACTCATAGCCCATGCGGCCGTAGATCGTCCGGTAGGCGGCCTCGTCCAGTCGGTCGGGCGGCCCGTCGTACACCACCTGCCCCCGGCGCATGGCCACGATCCGGTCGGCGTAGCGCTTGGCCAGCTCGTAGTGGTGGATCGAGCAGAGAAGCGTGATGCCGTCCGTGCGGTTGATGTCGCGCAGGTAATCGAGGACCACCACCGCCGTCTCGGGGTCGAGGCTGGCGATCGGCTCGTCGGCGAGCATGATCTCGGGCTGCTGGGCCAGGGCCCGGGCGATCGCCACCCTCTGCTGCTGGCCGCCGGAGAGGTTGTCGGCGCGCACGCTCGCCTTCTCGGCGATCTCCAGGCGGGCCAGGCTGTTCCAGGCCAGGAGCTTGTCGGTCTGGCTGTAGCTGGGCAGCAGCGTGCGCCAGCCCTCCTGGTAGCCGAGACGGCCGGTGAGCACGTTCTTCAGCACGGTCGAGCGGCGGACCAGGTTGAACTGCTGGAAGATCATGCCCATCCGGCGGCGCGCCTTCCGGAGCTCGGCGCCGCGCAGGCGGGTCAGGTCCTGGCCGTCGAGGAGCACCCGGCCCCCGGTCGGGTCGAGCAGGCGGTTGAGGCAGCGCAGGAGCGTCGACTTGCCCGACCCCGACGGCCCGATCACGCACAGGAACTGCCCCCGCGGCACCTCCAGGCTGACGTTGTCGAGGGCCCGCGTGCCCCCGCGGAAGACCTTGCTCAGGCCCTCGACGCGGATCAGCGGAGCCGCGGCCGTGCGACTACTTGCTAGGCGAGGCCGACGGAGACGCCGCCGGCGGCGTCGGCGTCGCGGTGAGCAGGCTGGGGTTGACCGCCTTCACGATGGCGCGGATCTCGTTGTAGTCGGCGTCGGCCGCGGGCACGGTCTTCTCGATCGTGAACAGCGCATTCAGATACGACGCCATGGCAGGATCTGTGCCCAGCTTGATCATGGCCGCGTAGACCTTCTTCTTCTGCGCCGCGTTCATCTGGTGGCGGACGATCTGGGGGTCGCCGGGGATCAGCGGGGTGGTGAAGATGATCTGGGTCTTGTCCATGATTCCGGGGCAGGCAGTGTCGGCGCCGGCGTTGGTGCGGGCGTCGTCGTAGATGGCGCCGGCGTCGACCACGCCGTTGCAGACCGAGGTGGCGATGGCGGTCTGGTTGGAGATGTTCACGGCCTTGCCGAGATCCTTATCGGGGTCGATCCCGTTCTGCTTCATGAAGTACTTCGGGTAGAGATTGCTGGACGCAGAGACCGGGTCGCCGAAAGCGAAGCTCTTGCCCTTCAGGTCCTTGATCGTGTTGATGCCCGAACCCTTCCTGGCGATGATGAAAGCGTGGTAGCCGGCCACGCCCTTGCGCACGGATTTGGTGACCGGCTCGGCGCCGTTCTTGTCGTGCCCGATCACGTAGTCGAGCGGCCCCACCCACGCGATGTCGACGTTGCCTGAGGTCATCGCCTCGGTCACCGCGGCATAGCTGGTGGGCACCTGGGCCGTGATCGGAACGCCGACCTCCTTGGCCACGTAGTCGGCGATCGGCTTCGCCGAGGTGAGCACCGTCTGGGCCTGCTGCGAGGGCACGAAGGCCATCACCAGGCTGGCCTTGGCGGCCTCTTCCTGGGGCGTCGAGGGACCGTTGGAAGCTCCCCCGCAGGCAAACGCGAGGAGGCTGAGGAGGGCTGCCAGCTGCGCCTGCAGGCGGTGGTTGCGTGAGTTCACGTGGACGCTCCAGGGATCGTGAGGGGGCTGAGGGGCGCGGCTACTATAGCAACCGTGAGGGTGCTCAGCGAGGGCCGCTGCGCGGTGTTCCGCGAGCCCTCCGGACCCTCCGGAGTCAGGGTCGAGGAGCGCCCCCTGACCGAGCCTGCCGAGGGCATGGTGGCGATCGACATCCGCTGTGCCGGGCTCAACCACCTCGACCTCTGGATGCTCTCCGGGGTCCAGCGCGTCGAACCACCCCGGGTGCTCTGCGCCGACGGCGCCGGGGTGGTGGCCGCCTCGGCAGCCGAGGGCTGGAAGCCCGGTGACGAGGTGGTCATCTACCCGGTCGCCTGCGACTGGGAGTGCGCGCACTGCCGGGCCGGGCAGCAGGTGTTCTGCCCCGCCTTCGGGATCCTCGGCGAGCACAGCGACGGCACCGCCTGCCAGCGCTTCCACGTCCCCGCCCAGAACCTGCGGCGCAAGCCGGCGGGGCTCTCCTGGGAGGAGGCGGGCGCCTTCCCGCTCACGTTCCTGACGGCCTGGCGGATGTTGACCACGCGGGCACGCCTGCAGCGGGGCGAGACCCTGCTGGTGGTGGGGGCCGGGGCCGGCGTGGCCGCCGCCGCCATCGCCATCGGCACGCACCTCGGCGCGCGGGTGTTCGCGACCTCGCGGTCAGAGGCCAAGCGTGAGCGCGCACGAGCCCTCGGCGCTGAGGAGGTGTTCGACTCCGGCGGCTTCTCGAAACCGGTCAAGGAGGCCTCGAACGGGGGTGTCGACGTGGTCTTCGAGCACGTGGGGCCGGCCACCCTCACCGACTCGCTGCGCTCGATTCGCAGGGGCGGGCGCGTCGTCTTCTGCGGCTCGACCTCGGGGCCGAAGGCCGAGGTCTTCATGCCCGGCCTGTTCTTCAACCAGGCCGACCTGCTTGGCTCCACGATGGGCACGGCGCCCGAGTTCGACGCGCTGCTGGAGGCGGTCGGCCAGGGCCTGCGGCCGGTGGTTGACTCGGTCTACCCCCTGGACGACGTGCAGGCAGCGCTCGAACACCTGGACCGGGCCGAGCAGTTCGGCAAGGTCGTCCTCAAGGTGAGCGACTGACCAGGCCGGCGGCGGCCGCCCCGCGCCCGCGGATCCTGCTCGCCAACGACGACGGCATCAACTCGCCCGGGCTGCACGCCCTCTATGCGGAGATGAAGAAGCTGGGCGAGACCACCATCGTGGCCCCGGACGCCGAGCGCTCGGCCGTCGGGCACGCCATCACCACCCTCACGCCGCTGCGCGTCAAGGAGTTCCGGATGGGGCGCGAGGTGGTGGGCTACTCGGTCAACGGGACGCCCGCCGACTGCGTGAAGCTGGGCGTGGGAACCCTCTTGAAGACCCCGCCCGACCTGGTCGTCTCGGGCATCAACCTGGGCGGCAACACGGCCACCAACATCATCTATTCGGGCACCGTCTCGGCTGCCACAGAGGGCCGCATCCTCGGCATCCCGTCGATCGCCGTCTCGCTCAACACCTTCCTGGATCCGCGCTGGGAGTACGCCGCCCGCTTCACGCGGCAGGTCGCTCGGGAGGTGCTCAAGCGCGGCCTCCCTCCACGCGTCCTGCTCAATGTCAACGTGCCCAACCTGCCGCCCGACCAGATCAAGGGCGTCCGCATCACGCGCCAGGGCGAGTCGGCGTACGTGGAGGACTTCGAGCGGCGCGAGGACCCGCGCCGCCAGCCTTACTACTGGCTGGCGGGCTCCTACAAGATGAACGACACCGACCAGGAGACCGACGCCTGGGCCCTCGACGCCGGCTACATCAGCGTCACGCCCATCAGCTACGACCTGACGGCCTACGAGGTGCTGCGCGACCTCAACGAGTGGGGCCTCAAGGTTTGATGCGGCCGTAAGCGCCGGCTTCGCCGGCGCGCGTGAGTCGCGTCTTCCAGACGTTGGGGACATCGCACGGAGGCAAAGGGAGGTGGGTCCGCGGGAGGAACCGCAGGTTCTTCCCGCGCTTAACGGGTGGGGCTTGAAGGCCTGACCTCGACCACCATGTGCTCGACCTCCTTGAGCAGGGTGCTCACGCCGCGCCGGTCGGCCGCGTAGTCGGGCCGGCCGTCCTCGCGACCTCCGGCGACCAAGTCCGCCTCGCGCAGCAGCTTGAGGTGGGCGCTGGCGGTAGGCTGGGCGATGCTGAACGCGCGTGCGATCTCGGTGACCGTCGCCGGGCGCCGGGAGAGCGAAACCAGGATGCCAAGGCGTGTGGGATCGGCCAGCACCTTGAGGCGTGTCGCCAGCCGCTGCGACTCGCGTCGCAGCAGCGCGTGCTCGTCGTGCGGAACCGACTGCACGCCGACCAGGTAGGTGTGCTCGAGGTCCCAGGCCAGGAACTTGCCGCCCAGCCAGCTCGGCGTGACCGACAGCCGGCCGGCCGCCAGCGCCGCCGCGGCCTGCCCGGACCACGGTTCGTGCAAGTGGTGTTGGTGGTCGCTGAGCAGCTCCTCCAGCGTGGTGGCGCTCGCGGCCGCTCGCCGCAGGCGCTCGGCCGCGCCCTCGGCCTGCCGCAGGCCGGCGTTCTCCCAGTCTTCGGCGACCAGTGACCAGAGCTCTCCCACCAGGGCCGCATAGCGGCGCCTGAAGCCCGCATTCGCCGCCAACCGCGCGCAGCGCTCCAGGAGCTGCCGCCGGTCCTCGGCGGTCTCCGACGCCAGCGGCAGGTCGGCCTTGATCTGGGTTCCTTCCCGCAGCGCCGCCAGCAGCTCGTCGATCGAGGGGGTGAAAAGGACGCCCTGCTTCTCGGCGATGATCAGCGCCTCACCGAAGCAGCTCGGGCCGCCGCGGCCCCAGATCTCCCTCAAGCGATCGCCAAACACCTTTGGGGCCCCGGCCAGGCTGGTCACCTCGCGGTAGTGGCGGCCGGTGGTGATGGCATGCGCCGCCCAGAACACCTCCACCGGGACCGAGATCCCGACCTGAGTGGGGGCGGCTACGACCGGTTCCACATCCTCGAGCAGTGGCATAGTCGATCAACTATATCGCAATACCACTTGATTGTCACATTGCCTATTAGCTATACTCCTCGCATGTTGACGAGCACACCGTACGAGCTGGAGATGACCGTTTATGACCGGCAGCGGCATATCGTGCGCGTCGCCGAGCTGGCACGCGCGCTGCGACGGGTCACGCGGCGCGAGCCGGTCTCGCCGCCGGCGCCGCACTCCGACCAATCAGCGCCCCGGATCGCGGTCGTCCCCTAAGGGCGCGCGCCGAGCCCCGGACGTCAAGCGCCGGAGGTCTTGAGCTCCTCGGCCGAGTACGGCCGCATGCGGGTCGGCACCAGCGTCGGCACCCCCGGCACGCGCAGGGCCTGGGGGGCGCGGCTGTGCACCGGGATCGCCAGCCTGGGCGCCACCGCGGCCACGGTCCGCCCCACGTCCGCCGGCCAGGAGTGGCCGCTGCTGCCCAGGTGGACGAAGCCGAGGTCGAGCTGGCGCACCCATGCCTTCATCACCTCGTAGGCGGGGTCGTAGGGGCCCAGCGGCGGTCCGTTGCTGTGGGCGTAGACGGAACCCGCCGGCGGCTCCAGGTCGAGCAGGGTGGGCAGCCCGTCGTAGCTGAGCTGGACCACGAAGCGCGAGGGCGCGGCGCGCACCTCGTCCACGCGCAGCAGGTCGGCATGGCCGGCCATCAGGGCGGCCTGCGGCTCGAGCACCAGGCGCCGCCCGTGCGCCGCCGCGGTGGCGGCCAGGCTGCTCACGCGTTCCCGGTTCATCGGGTACAGGTTGGCGATGACCAAGCCCGGCGTCGATTCCAGGAGGGCGTCGAAGCCGCGCCCGACCTCGGGCTCGCTCAGGCGCGGGAGCCGTCCGGGCTCGCCGGCCGGCGCGGGCGACTCGGGCTCCAGCAGCACCCCCTCCTGGATCAGGACGTCGGCCCCGCGGGCGGCCTCGGTGAAGGCCGCCGTGAGCTCTGGGTGCAGGCCGTGCCAGCGCTGATCGCCGGAGTAGGCGAGGAAGAGGTCCGGCGTGCGCACGAGGTAGCCGGTGGCGCCGGGCAGGTCGTGGTCGACCGCCACCGGCGTGACCTCGATGTCGCCCCAGGCGACGGCACGCCGGTCCTCGAGCTGCGTGCCCTCCGGGCGCCGCCAGGGCAGGTAGCCGGCGGCCGCCACGGCGGCCCGCAGGTCCTCCATCGCCGCCGGATAGTGCAGGGGCACGTCAGGGTGGAGGAAGCGCACCAGGGCGGTGTGGTCCAGGTGCATGTGGCTGATGAAGACCGCGGTCCGCCCATCCCAGTGGTCGTAGAGGCCCTCCAGGCGCGGCGCCGAGCCCACCCCCACCAGGTCGGCCAGCTCGCGACCGACCCGCGGCTCGAGGCCCAGGGAAAACGGCGCCCGCCCGGGCGCGTGCTCGAGGCCGAAGTCGAACAGCACGCGCCGGCCGCCGTGCTCGACCGTGAACTTGAGGCCGGTCGGGTTGCCGAGGTTGAGGAACGTGAGGATGGTGGTCGCTGGCATCGAAAAGCCGCCCATCATATTCCTGGCCCCGCGCTTGCAGGCGGCCGCGAGATACTGTGCGGCTGGCCTTATGGAGCAGTCGAACACCGGCCTCAGCACGGCTCCCGCGCTGCTGGTCCGGCGTCGGCCGCGGCGCGGGGACCGGGAGCTGTCGGCGTTCCTCCTGATCTCGCCGGCGATGATCCTCCTGATCACCTTCGTCCTGATCCCGGCGCTCTGGATCTTCTGGCTCTCCTTCCAGCGCTGGGACCTGATCAGCGGCGCCAGCGATTACATCGGGACCGCCAACTACGAGCGCCTGCTGCTACGCGACGACGTGTTCCGCAAGAGCGTGTGGCAGACGGTCTACTTCGTGGTCGGGACGGTGCCCACCAGCATGGGGTTGGGCCTGTTCCTGGCGGTTCTCCTCAACCGGGCCATGCCGCTGCGCGACCTGCTGCGAACGCTGATCTTCACGCCCTACGTGATGCCGATCGTCTCCACCGCCCTCATCTTCGGCTTCATCTATCACCCCGACGTCGGCGTGCTCAACGCGCTCCTGCACGCGGTCGGGCTGCCCAAGGTGAACTGGCTCGACTCGCCGCGAGCGGTGATGCCGGCGATCATCCTCTACAGCGTCTGGCAGCACACGGGATACAACACCGTGATCTTCCTGGCCGGCCTCTCCAACCTGCCGCCCGAGCTGGACGAGGCGGCCCGCGTGGACGGCGCCAGGGCCTGGACCCGCTTCTGGCACATCACCTGGCCGTTGCTTTCGCCGACGACGTACTTCGTGCTCCTGGTCAACATGATCGCGTCCTTCAAGGTGGTCCAGCCGATCCTGATCTTCGCCGGCGGCGTGAGCGGCGCCGTGGCCGGCGGGGGCGGTCCGGACAAGGCCGCCGAGACGATCGGCTACTACCTCTACGTCCAGGCCTTCTCCTTCTTCCACGCCGGCTATGCGGCCGCCATCTCCGTGATCCTGTTCCTGATCATCCTGGCCATCACCGGGATCCAGGTCGGCTTCATCTCGCGCCGGGTCTTCTACCGTTGATCACCCCACAAAATCTTCGATTTTGCGGGGACCCCGAATGATCACCCGCCGGCGGGGGTTCCAGCTGCTGCCCCGCTACCTGGTGCTGGTGCCTTTCGCGGCGCTCTTCGTCTTCCCCTTCTACTGGATGGTGGTCATCTCGCTGGGGACGCTGCAGTCGGTCTTCGTGTTCCCGCCCTACCTCTACCCCCTGGGCCACTTCGAGAACTACCTGGCGGCGGTCGGCCTGCTACCGGATCCCTCGACCGGCCAGTACCTTCAGATCCCCTGGGCCCGGTACTTCCTCAACACCGCGATCGTGGCCGTCAGCAGCACCGCGCTGGTGCTGGCCACCTCGGTCCTGGCCGGCTACGCCTTCGCGTCGATGCCCTTCCCCGGCAGGCGCGTGATCTTCGCGCTGGTGCTGCTGATCTACATGGTCCCGGCCGAGGTCACCCTGGTGCCCAACTTCATCATCGTGGCGGACCTCCATTGGATCGACAGCTACCAGGCCCAGATCGTGCCCTTCGGGGCGTCGGTGTTCGGCATCTTCCTGATGAGGCAGTTCTTCCTGGGCCTGCCCAACGAGCTCTGGGAGGCCGCTCAGCTCGACGGCACCGGCCACCTGCGCTTCCTGTGGCTGATCGCGGCGCCGCTGGCGCGGCCACCCATGGTGACGATCGCGCTCTTCCACTTCGTGGCCAGCTGGAATGCGTTCCTCTGGCCGCTGATCGTGACCAACACCGATAGCTACCGGCCGGTCCAGGTCGGCCTGGAGGCGTTCAGCTACGCCGACGCCACCAATCCCGTGCTCCACGCTGCGGGAAGCTTGATGGTCACGCTCCCGATCCTCATCATGTTCCTGCTCGCCCAGCGCCAGATCGTGGGCGGCATCGCGGCCAGCGGCATTCGTGGCTGAGCGTCCATGCGCAAGGAGGGTGATCCCCAGATGACCGGAAGAAGATTGGCGGGCCTGCTGGCGGCATTCTTGGTGGCCGCCTGTGGCGGCGGCTCGGGCGGAAGCGGGCCGGCGCAGCTGTCAGCGCTCAAGTCGAGCGTCGAGGTCACCTTCTGGCACGCCCTCAGCGGCAACCTGCAGGCCGAGCTGCAGACCCTGACGGCCCAGTTCAACTCGAGCCAGAGCACCGTGCATGTAACGCTGGTCGCCAAGGGCGCCTACACCGACCTCAACAAGGCGATCCTCACCGGGCTGGCCGCCAGTCAGGCGCCGGACGTCGCCCAGTGCATCGAGACCGACGCGGCCAAGTACAACTCGTCCAAGGCCCTGGCCGACCTGACGCCCTACATCAACGCCCAGGACGGTCTCAGCAGCTCTGACCTCAAGGACATCTTCCCGGTCATGCTGAACGCCGCCAAGATCGGCGGCACCTACTACCAGTTCCCCTTCAACAAGTCGACGACCGTCATCTACTACAACCAGGACATGTTCACGGCCAAGGGCATCAGCAGCCCGCCCGCCACCTGGGATGACTTCTTCGCGGACGCCGCCAAGCTCGCCGACTCCGGCAAGGGCGTCACCGGTGCCGAAGGCCCCTCGCTGGACACCTTCCTGTCCATGCTCTACGAGTACGGGGGGCAGATGTACGACAACCCCGCGCACCCGGCCAAGGCCACCGTCAACAGCGACGCCGGCGTGAAGGCGATGAGCCTCTGGTACAACGCCATCAAGGCCGGCTCGGTCAAGCCGATCCCGGCCGGCAACTTCGCCGACCAGGTCGACTTCCAGAACCAGAAGACAGCGATGTACATCTCGACCCAGGTCAGCTACCAGTTCATCAAGGGACCCATCGGCACCAAGTTCAAGTTCGCCGAGACGGCCTTCCCGGCCGGCGACAAGGGTGTCAAGGACGAGATGTTCGGCGCCAACATGTGCGTCTTCAACAAGTCCGCGAAGGACGTCCAGCACGGCGCCCTGCTCTACATCAAGTACCTCACCGCGGGTGACCAGACCAGCGCCTGGGCCCAGAACACCTCCTACATGCCGGTGCGGCAGTCCGCCTACCAGACCCTGCAGTCGAGCTTCTACTCGCAGAACCCCTCGCAGGGTGTCGGCGCCGGGATGCTGAGCAAGGGCCAGCTGATCGTGCTGCCGTCGGTCCCGACCAGCAACGAGCAGCGGGACGCGCTGAGCACCGAGCTCGGGAACATCTCGGCCCTGCGCAAGGATCCCAAGACCGGCCTCAACGACGCCGCCTCCAAGATGAGCGACATCATGGCCACTGGCTAGCTTCCTGACTGATTTCGGCGCCTGGCCGAAGGCCGAGCTGCACTGTCACCTCGACGGTGCGGTTCGGCCGGCCACCGCCGCCGAGCTGGCCCGAGGCGCCGGCCTCGACCAGCCCCTGCGCCTGGTCGCGCCGCCCGACTGCCGCTCCCAGGCCGAGTACATCTCCTACTTCGACGACGCGCTGGCGGTGCTGCAATCGGAGGCGGCGCTGGAGCGCGCCGCCCGCGAGCTGGGAGAGGACTCCGCGGCCGAGACCATCGACTACCTGGAGGTGCGCTGGGCGCCGCTGCTGCACCTGCGCAGGGGGCTGACCGCCGCCCAGGTCATCGAGGCGGTGCTGGGAGGCCTGGCCGCGGCGCCACTGCGGGCGGTCGCCATCGTCTGCGCCATGCGCCAGCACGCGGTCCAGGAAAACGTGGAGCTGGCCCGGCTGGCGGGCCGCTACGCCGGCCGCGGGGTGGTCGGCTTCGACCTCGCCGGCGACGAGGCTCGCTATCCGGCGGCGCCCCAGCGGCCGGCCTTCGAGGCCGCCCGCGCGGCCGGCCTCCACCTCACCTGCCACGCCGGCGAGGCCGGCCTGCCGAGCTCGGTCGAGGAGGCGCTGGACCTCGGCGTGGAGCGGGTCGCCCACGGCGTGATCGGAGCGCGCGTGCCGGCGATCGTGGACCGCGTGCGGGCCGCAGGCGTGGTCCTCGACCTCTGCCCCACCGCCAACTGGAAGTGCAAGGCGGTCGCCCGGCTGGAGGAGCACCCGCTGCCGCGCCTGGTGCGAGCCGGTGTGCGCTGCACGATCTCGACCGATTCGCGGACCGTGGCCGGTACCACCCTCACCCGCGAGTACGAGCTGGCCTCGACCGTGATGGGCATGACCGAGGCCGAGCTCCAGGCTTGCAACCAGACCGCCCATGGCGCTCGATTCGACGCTTGACGGTCTCCGCGAGGCGATCGCGGGCCTCGAGTTGCGGCGCTCGCGCTGGTCGCTGGCGGGGCGGGTGTCGGCGGGAGTCTGCGTGCCCCTGCATCCGGGACCGCGCGGGATCGAGGTGCTGATGATCAAGCGGCCGGGCACCATGCGCCAGCACGCCCGCGAGGTGGCGTTCCCCGGCGGCCGCCCCGAACCCGGTGACCTGGACCTGCTCGACACCGCGCTGCGCGAAACCTGGGAGGAGCTGGGGCTGAAGCGCGAGGACCTGGAGCCGCTGGGCGCGCTGAGCCCGGTGCCCACGGCCACCTCCACCTTCCTGCTGCACCCCTTCGTGGTGGTGGTGCGCGCGGGCGCCGAGGCGGTGCCGCACGCCGGCGAGGTGGACGTCCTGATCCGGATGCCGGTGGAGGATTTCTTCGCCGGCCGGGTCGGCTATCGGGCGGTGGCGTTCGGGGACTGGAACTCGCCGATCTTCGACTTCGACGCAGGCTCGATGTACGGCGCTAGCGCGCACATCCTGGAGGAGCTGCTGACGCTGTACGCGGGCGTCAGCGGGCGGCGCTTGCCCGATCCGGTCTTGACAGACCAGATCCCGTGGCAGTGAAGTTGTCGAGGAGAGTGCGGTGAAGGGGTTTCGGGCGTTTCTGCTGCGGGGCAACGTGGTCGACCTGGCGGTCGCCTTCGTGATCGGCGCCGCTTTCGGAACCGTCGTCGCGGCGCTGGTCAAAGACTTCGTGACGCCGCTGATCGCGGCCATCTTCGGGAAGCCCGACTTCGCGGGCCTCTACTTCACGATCAACAACTCGAAGTTCCTGTACGGGGACTTCTTCAACGCCCTGCTGGCGTTCGTGCTGGTCGCCGCTGTCATCTACTACTTCGTCGTGATGCCGTACACGGCCTTCCGCGAGCGCTTCGAGAAGGGCCCGGCGCCTGACCCGACCAAGGAGTGCCCGGAGTGCCTGTCGGCGATCCCCGAGCGGGCCCGCCGCTGCATGTACTGCACGTCGGAGCAGCCCCAGCCGGCCTGATAGGCTCTCGCCTTCGTGCGAGGCGTCGGATGCGGGATCGACTTCGGCACCAGCAACAGCGCCATCGCGGTGGCCTGGCCGGACCGGGTGCAGGTGGTGGCGGTCGAACCTGCCACTCCCACCCTGCCCTCGATCGTCTATCTGCACCGCCAGGGTGAGCGCCGCGCGGGCCGGGAGGCGGTCGACCGCTACTTCACCACCGGCCACCTGCGGACCAGCTGCGGCCAGTGCAGCCTGGCGCCCTATGGCGTCTCCGAGTGCCTGCAGTTCCGGCGCGACGGGGGCTGCAATGACGCGCGGCTGATCAACGGGGTCAAGCACGACCTCGCCAAGCCCGGTTTCACGGGAACCAACTCCTGGTGCACGGACTTCCCGGTGGCGGAGCTGGTGGCGATCGTAATGCGCCGTCTTAAGACGGCTGCCGAGACGGCCACCGAGGAGCGCCTGACCCAGGTCGTCCTCGGCCACCCCGTGGTGTTCGCCGGCGCTCGCGACCCCCAAGCCCAGGCCGAGGGCCTGGCGCGCCTGCGCCGCGCCGCCGAGCTCACCGGCTTTGAGGAGGTGCACTTCCTGGCCGAGCCGGAGGCCGCCCTGGCCGCCGCCCCCAGGCGGGGGGTGGCGCTGGCAGTTGACTTCGGCGGCGGCACCTTCGACGCCGCCGTGCTGGTGGACGGCCGGGTGAGCGCCCTGCGCGGCACGGCCGTCGGGGGAGAGAGGCTCGACCAGGTCCTGTTCGAGACGCGCGTCGGTCCCGAGCTGGGCCTGGACGCGCTGCCGAGCTGGCTGTTCAACGAGATGCGCTCGCTTAGCGGCGTCGGCCTGCTGCTCGCCGATCCGGGCCTGCCCTTCCTGCTCGCACGCTTCGGCGGGCCCGCCGCCCGCACCGCGCAGGCGATCCTCTTCGAGGGCCACGCGCACGACTTCTACCGGTCGATCGAGGCAGCCAAGATCGCCCTCTCCGCGCAGGAGTCGGCGGTGGCCGAGTTCCACCGGCCGGGCATCGACCTGCGAATCCCGCTCAACCGCGCGTTCTTCGAGGCCGCCATCCGGCCTGAGCTGGACTCGGTCGAGGCGGTCATCGAGGACGTCCTGGCCGCGGCCGGGGTCGTGTCGGAAGCCGTCGACATCGTGATCTCGACCGGCGGCTCCTCCCAGATCCCGGCCTTCCAGCGCCGCCTGGAGGCGCGCTTCGGCGCCGCCCACATCGAGCACCGGGACGCCTTCACCAGCGTGGTCGAGGGCCTCGGCGAGCGGGCGCGCGCGCTGCTGGCCGTAGCTTCCTGAAGGCGCCCGCGAAAGCCACTCTGGCCGACCATCGAGCTAGTCGAGCGTGCGCTATCGCCTCGAGTGTCGGCCAAGGAGCGTATCCAGACCGCTTAACAGGCTGCCTTGTATCGGGAGCCTCCGCCGAGCCATGGTGCTTGTGTGCCGCCGCCGCCGGACCAGATTTGACGACACTTCAGGGGTGCCGGCCGCCGTTGGCAGCCGATTTGTCGACACATCAGGAATTGCGGGTCGCGCGCCTTAGCTTCCTGAGGGCGCCCACCAGGCCGGGGTCGGCGATCGCGATCGCCTCGTCCCAGGCGAACCAGCGCACGTCCTGGCTCTCGTCGGCCGGCGGCACGGGCTCACCCTCGGCCTCCAGGACGTAGCGCAGGTCGAGGTGGGTGTGCCCGTGCGCGGCGGGATGCACGTCGACGTGGAACAGCGCGCCGCCGCCGAGCTGGCGGCAGGCGAGCCCCGTCTCCTCGACCGACTCGCGCAGCGCCGCCTCCCACGGCTCCTCACCCGGGTCGATATGGCCGCCGGGCTGCAGCCAGAGACCGAGCAGCTTGTGGCGGTGGAGAACGACGCCCCGGCGGCCCGTGATAAGGGCGGAGCCGGTGAGGTGGACCAGGTCGGCCTGGCGTTCGAACGGCCGGGCCAGGTGGTCCAGCTCGGCGCCTATGCGCCGGATCGATTCCCGCTCGCGCTCGTCCACCGGCCTCACTGCCGCGAGGGCGGACCGGAGCCTGGGCAGGCGGGTGTCGTCGCTGCCTACGTCAGCTCTTCCAGCTGGACCAGGTGCTCCTCCAGGTGGCCCACCAGGAACTGGTCGATGAACTCGCCCAGGGTCAGGTGCCGGTCGCCGTCCTGGCGCCGGTAGACCAGCGAGATGGCGAGCGCATCGGGCGGCATCGCCGTCAGCAGGCGGTCCAGGTCGGCCAGTGAACCCTCTATGGAAGCGCGCAGCGCGGCCTCCTCGACCACGTCCCCCCGCTCGATCCCCTGGCGCCGCTGCGCGTAGCCGGGCTCCCCCCGCCCGACCATGGTCTGGCCGCCGGCGGCGGCGCGCGATTGGTCGGTCCAGAAGGCCAGCATCTCGGCGATGTGGCCGAGCACGTTGCCGCGGTTCCAGCGCTCGCCGGTCTCGGGGTCGGCGGCGCCGTACTCGCCACGCCCGGTGGCCGGGATCGCGCGCAGCCGCTCGCGGGCGGCGCCGGCGCGCTGGCGTAGGCTCTGGGTGCTGATCATCCGGCCGTCCCGAACAGGCGGTCGCCGTAATCGCCGAGGCCGGGGACGATATAGGCCCTGGCGTTCAGCGACTCGTCCAGGGCGGCCGTGAAGATCCGCACCTCCGGGTGCCGCTCCGAGATCGCCTTCACTCCCTCCGGAGCCGCCACCACGCAGATCATGCGCGGGTCGCGGCCGCCGGCGTCCTTGATCAGATCGAGCGCCCGCGCGCCGGACCCGCCGGTGGCCAGCATGGGGTCCAGCAGCAGCGGGACCTTGCCCTCCAGGCGGGGCAGCTTGTTGTAGTAGATGCGGGCCAGCGCCGTCTCCTCGTCCCGCTCCAGCCCGATGTAGCCCACTGACACCCGGGGCAGCAGCTCGAGGACCGGGCCCAGCAGCCCGAGGCCGGCTCGCAGCACCGGGATCGCGACCACCTCGGCATCGATCAGTGTCGCCTCGGCCTCGCGCAGCGGCGTCCGGACCCTGGCGCGCCGGGTGGGCAGGTCGACGGTCGCCTCGTACAGCAGCATCGCGATGATCTTGTTGGAGAGCGCGCGAAACTCCTCCGGCGGCGTGGCCGCGTCGCGCAGCCCGGCCAGGCAGTCCGCGACCAGCGGGTGGTTACTTACGTGCAGCGGCATCGTGCTCGACCAGGCGCCGTATGGCATCCACGGCCACCTTGAGCATGCGGTCCATATAGGAGGGGTCGAGGTGGTGGATCTCACCGGCCCCCAGCTCGTCGACGCAGAGCAGGATCACGCCGGCGCGCAGCTTGCGGAGCGAGCTCACGACCATGATCGTGGAGGACTCCATGTCGTTGGCGACAACGCCGGCGCGGGCCCACATCTGCAGCTCCAGCTCGAGCGACTCCCTGCGCGGCATCCGCGCCGGGATGAGGTCCGAGTAGAGCGCGTCCACCGAGCGGATGATCCCCAGGTGATAGGGCGCGCCGGCCGCCTCCGCCGCCGCCACGCAGGCGTTGACCACGTCGGTGTGAGCGATGGCCGGGAACTCCTTGGGGACATAGCTGTCGGGCGTGCCCTCGCTGCGCACCGATCCGGTGGCCACCACCAGGTCACCCATCTTGATCCCGGCCTGTGCCCCGCCGCAGGTGCCCACGCGCAGGAAGGTGTGGGCGCCCAGCTCCGAGAGCTCCTCGACCGCGATCGCAGCCGAGGGGCCGCCGATGCCGCTGGAGGTCGTCGACACCGGCACGCCGCCCACGGTGCCGGTGAAGGTGCGGTACTCGCGCGAGAAGGCCTTCTCCTCCGCCCCGTCCAGGTACTTGGCGATCAGGGCGGTGCGGAACGGATCGCCCGGCATCAGGACATAGCCGCCGACCTCGCCCTCCGTCAACCCGACGTGGTACTTCCGATCTGCGGCCATCCGGCGGGATTGTAAGCACCGCGCCCCACCCGCTCCGGCATCCGCCGGAGCGACCTCCCCGCAGGGGAGGTGGTCTAGGAGGGTAGGGAGAGGTCGGACCTGGTGCCGAAGCGCTCCTCGAGGAAGCGCCCGTTGGCGAGCAGGCGGTCCGAGTCCTGCTTGTGCACGGCGTCGGTGATCTCGTCCATCTTGGAGCCGAGCAGGTCGAGCTGGTCGCTCAGCACCTGGAGCGCGGTCTTACCGTCCTGCACGACCTTGGTGGTCGCGTACTGGGGCGGCAGCGACAGGTAGGCCTGGAGCGTGGTCGGCAGGTAGTCGGTGGCCGTGCGCTGGATCACGAACAGGTCCTGGGACCCGGTCGGAAATTGGGCCGTGAACGGGATCAGGTCCGAGATCTCTTGCTGGAGCTTGAGCAGCTTGGCCATCACCGGGGCCGGCAGCCGGCCCTGGGCCAGGTGCTGGTTGTGGGCGAGCGCGCTCTTGACCTCGTCGGGGTCGAAGCTGCCGGAGAGGTCGTAGCGGCGCGGGCCGGGAGCCAGCAGGGCGCCGATCGTGTAGAGGGCCAGCACCACGAACGGCCACACGCCCCCGATCACGCCCGCGAAGAAAAGCCCCAGGCCGACCAGCGCCAGCAGGCTGCCCACGATGTTCTTAGGGCTGGCCAGGTAGCGCAGCAGGCGACGTCCGAAGGTGGGGCCCGGCGCGCTACTGATAGCCACGGATCTCCTTGAAGACCTCGTTGATGGGCGCCGACTTGCCGTCGAACACCCTGCCGCCGCTGAGGTCGGCCAGCTGCTGCAGCTGCGCCGGGCTGCCCTCGCCGAAGAGGATCGGGAAGGTCTTGATCTGCTGCGTCTGGGGCGGCAGGTGCTTGAAGTCGTTGATGAACTGGTTGCCGTCGCGGCCCTGGTTATTCTCGCCGTCGGTCATCAGCACGATCGAGAAGAAGCGGTCGGGCTCGTTGCGCTGGCCGTTGGCGGCCACCGAGTAGGCCTGGTAGACCGCGTCGTAGATGGCGGTGCCGCCGCCAGCCTGCAGCGAGTTGACGAAATCCCGCACCGCGGCCAGGTCCGGGCCGTCGGGGTCGGTGTTGTTGATCGTGAAGTCGGCCTGTTTGTAGACCCGGTCGTTGAAGAGCACGAACGTCAGCTCCTCGCGCTGCCGGAAGGCGGCGAACTGGCCGGTGATGGTGGTGTCGGAGCCGGTGAGCCCGAGCAGCGCCTTCTTCAGGCTGCTGATGCGGTCGCCGGACATGGAGCCGCTGGTGTCGAGCACGAAGATGGCGTGGTCCGGCCGGCGCACCTGCTCGAGATAGGCGAAGAGCAGCTTGTTGATGGTGTCGAGGCTGGCCGGGAACGGCATCTCGATCAGGACCTGGGCTGGGAACCGCGAGTCCGGCTTGACCTCGGGGATGGCGGGCCGCCGGTTGCTGGTCGTCATGATCCGGGTCTGCACGTCCGGGCGCCGCAGGTAGGCCAGGATCTTGTCGTAGACGTCGCGGCGCGCCGACCTGAGCAGCATCAGCGGGTAATCGGCGGTGACGATGCCGTCCTTCGGGTAGACCAGGTCGAGCTTCTCGTGCAGGGTGCTGCCCTGGTCCAGGGAGAGCAGGACCGATTCGTAGTTGATCATCCCGTCCAGCGAGTCCTGGCCGCGCACGTAGCTGTCGGCCAGGAAGCCTGAGCTGCCGGCGGTCAGCGATTGGCCGCTGAAGAACTCCTTCAACGCCGGGATGTCGATGTTGTCGGTGGTCAGGTTGTTGCCGGCGAACGCGGAGGCCACGCCGACCAGCGCCACGAAACCGCTGTTGGAGGCGGTCGGATTCGTCATCGCGAACTTGAACCGGCCGCCCTTGGCCTGCGTCGAGATGTCGGCCCAGGTC
>Ga0207646_10000211_pt1 | contig 79789 bp, 83 predicted proteins | sample KBSK5502metaG_FD_184343 | JGI IMG/M metagenome (GOLD analysis project Ga0207646, IMG submission 184343) | Corn, switchgrass and miscanthus rhizosphere microbial communities from Kellogg Biological Station, Michigan, USA - KBS K5-50-2 metaG... | ecosystem: Host-associated > Plants > Roots >... | reverse complement strand
TCCGCTTTCAGAAGGGGTTCGAACGCCGTTTCAATCAGTTCCGCGAGCGCTACGGAGCGCTGCTCGAACAGTCGATCGCCCATCGCAACGCCTTCGTCACGATCTCGCTGGCCATCGCGGTGGGCTCCCTTCGGGACGCGCATCGAAGTGTCAGGACGCATTGCCACTCTTGTCTCCAACAGCATCGAGGAGTTGTTGCCCGGTGAGAGCAGAAACAATGGAATCACATGGTGCTGTTCCCAATGTTTTCAATGCTGATCTTCGAGAAACGGCACTCACTGAGTGCCTGAGTAAAGTATCAGTGGCCGCTGTGATGGCAGGTTCAACTCTGGCGGTACAACCCTAACGACAGAAGGGAGGGTGAACACCATGTTATGCAAGCGCTGCGACGGATTGCTTGTCAGCGACGATTTCATGAATCTCCGGGAGGAGAGTAGTCAGATGCGATTTCAGGGATACCGGTGCGTTAACTGCGGCTGCAGAGAGTACGATCCAACAAAAAATGACACAAGGACCGATGGATACGACGTTGAGTCGGGAATTCTTCAATATCTGGCCCAGCATGGGTCCTCTACGCTCGAGGAGCTTGCTCGCATGCTGACCGGCTTTACCTTGAACCAAGTTCTTTTTGCTGTTGACCGTCTCAGTCGGGATGGAAGAATCATCCTCCGGCACCCAAGCCGATTTGACTATCTCGTTTCGGCAATGGAGTACGACACCCACGGCTAGAGTCGTATGCGAAGGGAATAGGCAATGCCGATGAACTTGGATATGTATTGGCGCCGACGAGATGATCGTTCAACGAATCTTCACCGCTGTCCCGTTGACCGTCAACTGGTCGCAAAGGTCAGAACTGGCCTGTCGAAGGAACGTTGGCAGGCGAGAGCGTGCGGCCTCCTGTTCCTCTTGTTGATTGTGGGGCTACAGGGATGTCAGACCACCTGGTTTTTCGAGAGATCGACAGGCGTAATTGACAACGTGTCATTTATGAACTTGTGGAAGACGTACACCCATTGCCGATCAAGCTCAGATCCTGACGAAATGCGTGTCGACGCTCAACAATTAGATCAGGCAGCTCACGCCGTGAGAGTGAAGAGCCAATCGCCCATTGTCCTGCCGGCACCGATGCAGCACCTCATCTCGGAGCCTCCATCCCGGTTGGCCGTTGATCCAAAAGCCATGGCTATGGACTGTGCTCTTTACGCAGGCCAAGTGGCACGATCTGCTGGACAGCCTCGTCTAGCAGTTGAAATGTCCAAAGCTGTTATGGGCAAACAATCAGAAGCGATATATGGCTACTATGTGTCCGAGGCTGCTCGTGAGTTGGAGCAAATGGGACATGATACTCACGTCGTGATGGAGACGAATGACTCGGCTTCGGGGTCCTTCTAGACGATTGCATCCTGATGAGCAATAAGGGTGTGAGCAAAGGGGATCCAATGACCCAACAACTGTTGTATCCCACTTGAGATGTGGACAGGTCGCTTAGTCGGATCAATGCAGGAAACCCGGTGAGATCTGCACAAAACATCGTTTGATTTCCACGGTAGTTCATGAAATGGAGCGGCCACTCCCCTGAAGAGAGATGTAGGGAAGTAGCAGGACCTCGCCTGACGGCCGCAGTCGAAAGTTCCGCACGCCATTGCCCTAATTGGGTGATGAACGCCGCCCGCCGCGAAATGGGGTTTAGCGGATTAGCTTGTCATATTCTGCATGCGTGCCGATCCAGAACTAGACAATATCATTTGGTGCCGCCACTCCAACCGCCCGGTAATGGAGTCCAACACGGGCAGACCAGAAACGGCCTACCCTTTTGAAATGCAACGAAGGATGGTGCGGGTCAGCCTTCAGGAGTTCAAACGCTTTGTCGGCTTGTTCACGGATTGGAGCGGGAAGAGCCTTGTAGCAGGTCCAGAAATCTGACTTGGGAAAGCGGTGAGTCGCGGCGCGCCGGGGGCTGGGCGGGTGTTAAGGTTGATGATTCAAAGTTTCGTCGACTGGCCTGAGTTGTGGGCACGAAGAGCCTTCTCGGCCAATGCATCGAGCTTGCCTGCCTTCACATCGGCTTCGAACTGGCGGTCCCAAGCCTCGGCATCGAATGCCACATACCACCGCTGAAACGCCGCAAGCTCTGCGGGGGAAAGCTTCTCAATTTGTTGTTCGATCGCTTCGACCTTGCTCATACGTCACCTTGATGGCAAGGATACCAGCCTCAAAAGCGGGTGTCAGCCAGGTCAACCGCGGCTACCCTGGCGCGTCGCGGAAGGGAGGCTGGTCGGAATTTCATCGCGCAGAGCGATCAGAAAAGCCTCCCGGCCCCTGTGTTCCCCTTTTCGACGGGACCGCTGATCGCCTTGCCGGCAAGGCGCGCCTGTTCCAGGCCGGCACGAGCCAGTGCGTCCACCCGTTCGTTGTCCGGGTGACCCGCGTGTCCCTTGACCCAGCGCCATTCGATGGTATGGCCGGCAGCCAACGCATCCAGGCGACGCCACAAATCCTCATTCTTCACGGGCTCTTTGCTCGCCGTTTTCCAGCCGCGTCGCTTCCAGATGTGGATCCATTCGCTGATGCCTTTCTGCACATACTGCGAATCGGTATAGACCAGCGCTTCCACCGGCTGTGTGAGCGACTGCAAGGCCTGAATGACGGCGATCAGCTCCATGCGATTGTTCGTGGTTGCCGGCTCGCCGCCGCACAGCTCCGTTTCGACCTGGCTCATGCGCAGCAGCGCGCCCCATCCGCCAGGTCCGGGATTACCGCTACAGGCACCATCGGTATAGATCTCAATCATGAGTCCACTGTCTCCGTCGATTTCTCAGGCCTTGGGATCAGGCCTCTTGGGTGTGATCAGGCGCAGGCCATGTTGCAGTTTGATTGTCTGCATGGCATATACACAGTGCATGAACGGCTGCCATTCTTAAAAAAGACTCCCGGTACATTTGTTTCGTTCTTTTGAGGTGTCCGTCAAACCTGGGGCCAGCTCATCCCGCCCCATTTGTTTTTCCCGATCCCTTTGTTTCACTTCCTCGAACTGACTCACCAGACCTCGTTGTTTCTCCCTATGCGTTAAGTCCCTCTTCCATGTTCGTATTCAACCGATTCAGTATCATGTCAATTCGGTCCACTGCTACGGACCATGCAGTGAGATCGCTCACTGCCGCAAGTTCTTGCTTGCTAGTGCGCCTGTCCTCCGGTTCTCGTTCAATTAGTTCGGCCTCGATCAAGGACTGTTCAAGTTGCTCGGTTTCTCTGATCAATACTCGTTGAAGGTCAGTAAGGCGAACATCTGCCTCTTGAATGCTATCGGGGGCGAATCTTTGATCAGGAACTTCGATGTCTTCGAAAGGCACTTCATTAGGTACGACACCTTGGGTAATACATTCAGAAATGGAGTTGGCGTTGTGAACGCGCTCGCGTAACACTTGAAGATCCCATTTGTCAGTCATGTATTTGAGCACACTTACATGATCGAAGTGTTGATGGCTAACATGCCCCGATCTTACCCAGGGGGATACGAGCACTGCAGGAACTCTAACTCCTGGAGTTTTGAAATTGAACGTGTAATTTTCAGGAACAGTTGCAGGGGGTAACTGTTTTACGAGTATCTCCCTTCCCACCTCACCTGCCATGGAGTCGTACGCTAGATTCACGTGGTCAAAAAAACCTCCGTGTTCGTCGTAGAGTACGACAAAAAGTGTTGACCTCCAAAGGTCATCGTTTGAGCGAATTGCGCGATAGATCGACCAAATAAGCGATTGCCCCATCAAGATATTATGTGGCGGGTGATCGTCATTTGGCTGCTGATTCTCGTCAAGCTCAGTCAAGAAATTGTGGCCGACCAATGGAAGCCTCCAGAGGTAGTGATCAAGGCCCTCTCTCAATCCATACCCATATCGAGGCTCTATAAAAACGTAGTTTGGAAAATCGTTCGGATCTGAGAATACATCCTGTCCTAGAAAGGCATCGACTGTTCGGTAATTCCTGGTAAACCGCTGGGGAGACTGTCTCCATAATACACATGACTGGGGGATGTCATGGTAATACACTCTCCAGGTTTTATCTCTAGCTGCTAGCGCGTCAAAATGGTTCTTTGTGGATATCGATGCCAATGCTTGAACGGTGCTTCCGTGCTGGGCATACAGAAGTACCCGTTGGAAGATCCACTGTGCATATAGAACCGATTGGGCCAGGTAGGGCCAGGGACTGAAGCGGACCATTGATCGCAAACCGTAAATTGCTGCGCCAACCTATGAAGAGCTGGAAGAAACCCTAACTTATAATAGCCCATAATGTCGTTTGCATCTGCTCCTATGCCGGGATATTCGTTCAAGTAATCTTCGACAAATCCGTGATTGTCTTTGTTCTTCGAATAATCGACTTGTCTGAAAACGTTAGGGAGCTCATGCTTAGGATCAAGATAGATAACGGCTTTGTCGAAGGGCTGTTGATAGATATATTTCCCGTTGAGGTCCTTGTTATACGATGGTCTCGCGGGGTCAACTCCGTCTATCGCGTGGTTTACGGTTTTAAGAGAACCCAACATATGATCGAATGAACGATTTTCCATCATCAAGACTACAACATGCTCAATGTGATCTGGCATTTTGAACCTCTCTCAATGATGGTTGCGGGAAAAGGGACGGAAAATGGCCGTAGATGATGGGGGCAGGCTACTTCTCCAGGAGGAAAGTGTCAACGGGATAAGGTTGGAAATGCACGTATTTCAAGAAGTGGACAGCCACGCACCGGGAAACGGGGACGGGCTGGATTTCATGGCGCAGAGCGATTGAGAAATATCTCTAGTCAGGTTGGTTTTCACTTTTCAGGCCAGAAGGCTCTTGGCGTAGGATTGCAAGACCTGACCCTGCTTCTTAACAACCGATAGAAAGCGGACGGCTTGAGCGAAATCCGCCGCGAGAAGCGCAACCTCTTCGCGCCTGGCGAGAGGCTAGCTCGCTTTCTTCATCTCTCTCGCCAGCAAATCGTTGATGAGCGATTGATAGGGGACCTCTCGCTTGGCTGCGAGGGATTTCAGCCAGCGAAGCACAGTGGGATCAAGTCTGATGGCAATGAGTTGCCGTCGTTCCACCCCTAAGGGCGGTCGTCCCACCCGACGCATAGAGGCGAGCAGCCGGTCGGATAGCGGAGGGATGTCCGAATAATCAATCTTTCGCTTCTTGATAGCGCTTTTTTTCTTTTCGATTTGCCAATCGCGCACTGATGACTCTGATAGTTTTTTCATGGCCGTGGCTCCTGAGCGTGTAGGCGATGACGAGAATGTTGCCGGCTGCCGATTGTGCCAGCCGAAAGCGTCTCGCTTCCGTGTTCGAATGGTCGATATCGTCGCCGTCAATGCCGTTCGAGTCAAAGAAAGCCGTACCGGCTTCTTCAAATGAGACCCCATGCTTGGTCTTGTTACTGGCTGCTTTCTTAGTGTCCCATTCGAACACCAATTATATATATACCAAACTTGAGCTGTGTGCAAGTTAGCCCACGAGCGGAGAGCCGGGGCTTGGAGTCGAGCTGCGATGTCGAGAGGATGAGAAACGTGAGGCGCCAACATGAGGAGTGAGATGTGAGGTCTCGTCTGCGCGGAGCTGGGGCTCAGCCACTCCCGCGCCTCCCGGAGCGACCCGTCGGGCTCCGCTGAGGGAGGGATGAGGATGATGGGACTGTTAGCTCCGGCGAGGGGTGAAACCGGATGGCTTCTCATCGCTTGGCTGCGCAACTTGGTCCGTTGTCACGATGGTCAACGGACCTTCGAACAGTGCTCGCCATCGCCTTCGGCGACCGCGCCGCCGTCGCCCTGCGACCCCTCGCAAGTCGCAATCACCCCCACCATCCTCATTGGATGGAAGGGGGAATAATGCGCGCGCACGATGCTTCGAGGGTCCCGCTCCTCCGGCCACGTCCGCTCTGAAGCCCAGCCCTGTGCCATGTAGGCGAGAGGGCGTGAAATGTGAGACGTGAAACGTGAGGGGTGAGATGTGAGGCCAGGCGCGAAGCGGGACGATTGGGATTGCATCACGCCGCGCGATCAGAAAAGACTCCCGAACCCTTTGTTTTTACGCAAATATCAGCAACACCCGACGAATCCCAAAGTCTTTTTCACATAGCCTTGTAGCTCTGAATCTATTATTAGTTCGGTAGCGGCATGAGGACCGTCCCCATGGTGATAGCGGGCTGTGTACTCATTGATTTCTTCGAGCATGCTGAGATGTCCACCCAATTGATGTCCACCGCTGAAGGTGCGAATTCTTGAAATGATTGCACCAAGGTTGTCTCCCTCAGAGAAATGGCTTGGATATAAGATGCGACAAAATGTTTCCAGAGTGGGCCGTATCTTTTGGACGATCTCTCTTGGGTTCCCTTCACAATAATTGTGATAGTCCGCCATCGCTTTCTGGTCTGCTTTGAACCGTGCTTGCGTAGCTTCCTCAACATCCCACGGTGCTATGACAGTGTCCTGAAGGCCTACGCGAGCCATCCATAATGCTTTTCTTTCAACCGAGGGGAACCTATCCCATACCCGTTTTAAGAATCCCTGATCATGGGAAAGTACGAGCACCTGAGCACAAGTTTTCCCACACATCTTTATTTGGCTAACGGTATGATCTCGCCTGAACGCATCTTGGCTTGTAAAGGGATCATCGAACACTACAATCTTGTTACCTTTATCAGGGCTCTGTTCCAGTTGAGCGAGAAAAATTGCGAGAGCGAGAGTACTCTTATCCCCTGAGCTAAGAGTGTTCTTGAAACTCGGCACATCAAGAGGTGTGTCGGAATCTCCTAAGCCAATGGCAGTATCGTTAATTGAGATTTGGTATGTAGAGCTGGCTACCCCTCCAGGGTAAGCATGAGAGGTCTTGGTTATGCGAAATCCTGTGTGGAAATCTTCAAGGAGTCGATTGATAGCGTTCTCATATTTTATGGCCACTTTGTTTGTATACTCGTCCAGCGTTTTCCGAACAGCGACTTTGTCGTTTTCAAGCGTTACTTTCTCTCCTAGTACCAATGCGTACTCTTCGCAAGCTTTCCTCCCGTCTTCCTTGTGCCGTTGCTTAGTTGCCCGTAGAAATAATAGTTCTCTCTCGACTATTGCCAAATCGGTCGTTCCCGCAAGCCTCTTTCTCTCCTGAATCGCAAGATTCGAAGTATCCACAGAGGAATTGTATGGAGCAGTCGCGGTCTCAGTAATCTTTAGCTTTTTCAACGCATCTTCAAGGGCGAGATCTACCTGAAGTGATTCAAGCGGTGCGCTCATCTTCTTGTCTAACAACTGCAGCGCGGCATCGCGCACTTGGCGAAGGGTATCACCTATTCCGACATTGGAGATTTCTGGTTTCATCACCTGGCAAAACCTGCCCCAGTATTCAGCCGAATTGTCATTCTGGTCTTGGGTTTTTTCGACTGCTGCGATTGCCCTTTCTCCAAAAGCTGGTTCTATCTCTGAACGCAGCTGTTCAATTTCTTCTCTTAGAGACTTGTATGTCTGGCTGAAGAAGGTTTTGTAGGCAGAGATAAGTGGAAGAGTCTCGATTTCCTGATTGCAGAATGGGCACGCATGGTCACGAATATAAGTAAGGCCGGAGGACAACCATTCTTCGCCAGTCTTATGCATCCCGTGATTGCGAATCTGCTCAGCTACAAGATTTGCCGCGTCAGCAGCTATCCCTTCGACCGTTTTCCCCAATACAAGCGCAAGCCTCTCTGGAAGACTTGGCAAGACTAACCGGGTTAGACCTGGCCGCGACTTCAACTGTTCAGCCTGTTTAACAGCCTCAAATTCTTTTTCCTTTTCCTCAATTCTGGCATCGATTTCAGTATTTACGGGAAGTTCCAGGAATACCTCTAGTGTCATGCCTTTTGGGATGAACGATTGAATGGCGAGTGATTTTTCACGGAGGACAGTGTTTTGCGCGCGAATGGAGTCATCCAGCTCGTCAATCCTGCGAGCAAGGACAACCCCCTCTTTGCCAACAATTACTCGGTAAAGATTACGCCTGTGTTCAAGAGAGACTGCATCTCCCGAGTACACATTTTCTGATACAAAGTGTGAATCGAATATTTCGATATTCGGGATCGTTGTTGTCCATGTTCTGTCCTGAAATACGGCGGTACCGCAGTCCGCTAAAACACGCACTTCAGGAACTGCAGAAGATCCAAGCGTTGTCCTGCCGATGATGTGAGCGGGATCACCAGACTGTAGTGAACGAAGAATAGCGCATAGCGTAGACTTCCCCCTTCCGTTCTCCGCGAAAATTAGAGTGTAGCGCTTGCATTCCACCTCGCCAGACGCACTGTAATTGCGGAATCGCCCAATGTTGCGGATACTGATGAATTTCTTTAAGCCCATTGATGCTTCTAAAATATGGCTTCATCCTGCAGTGGACAAGGAAAGGCTACTTTTGTGCATAGGATTAGTCAATGTTGGGTCTGACGCTGAATGGAATTGGAGATGCACGTATTCCAAGTACTGGGACGCCGCGAGCCGCGAAGCAGGGATGGTGGGGGCTTCATCATGCGGATCAATCAGAAAAGACTCCGACTCCTTTGTCTTAATAGAGTTTGATTTCGTCTGGAACTAGCTCACTGAGTAACCCGATGCCTTTAGGTCTTTAATAATGCTGTACGCGACCTCGTCGATGCTGGCATTGAACTTCTTGTAGATCATTCCGCTGACATCGCTCGGAAGGGTCACATCACCTGTGTATAGACAGCAAACACGGGATCGTCCCAATTTCCCGACGAAGTAGCCGAACTCAAATATTACGTTGGGTCGTGCCCGCAGCTCCTTCTTTCGATCCTCGTCATTCTTAGCTTCGTCGGCCTTCAGGTACGCCACTTCGTCGGGTGTTAGCAGAATGAATGCGTATCCCACGTCACTATGCTTTTCAAACTTCTCAATGACAGTTAATCCCTCGTCTGCCTGCCTGTGCAATACGATCGGTTGTAACCCAATCTCATTGAGAAGCACTTCAAGGTTGGTTTTTACGACTTCGTTGTGACCATGTACAACAAAGACTTTCTTCGATCCCCTCTGAGCGGCGGCACCAGTCTTTTCGGAGAGTTGAGAGGGTGCTGCAGCCACGCTGATCGGGATAAGCTCGAGTCGCTCGATGATGGAATCAAGACGATGAAGTTTTTCGTCTATATCCTTGTACAGATCGGTGATCTCCTCTCTCAGGGAAGGCTCGTTATAGCTTATGCCAACGGCACCCCACCAGGAATACTCCTTGGCGAATTGATCGTTAGTGAAGATTCGATTGAGCAACTCGACATTAAAGGAATTCCACTTGTTGTATTCGCTCTTAGCCAATTCGAGCGCATCGCTGGACACAATTTGAGCCTGTCTGAGCTCCCGGCCTTTTTGGATTCGATCTTCTAGTTTGGCCCTTGCATCATCGCGGGAAATCAGCAGCTCCGCGGGCGCTTTCGGTTCATTTGGAATTGATTTTCTAGCCATCGATCCGACACCTCTATGCTTGAGAATGAAATCCAACTATGTATTATCTGCACATAAGAAGAGGGGCATTCTACTTTCTAGCAAATGCTCGGTCCAGTCTAATATGGGCGTGTGGTGTAGTCACCAACTGTCCACTCCTTCTGGCAACAGCAGAGATCGGACTAGGCCTGCAGTTTGCCTGCAGCGATGGTACCGCATCCTTTAGTGGCCCTCCAAGCTCGCTCGTTTTCTCTTCAGGGATGGGGGCTGATTGATCTTTCCACTGCGCGCGTCCAACGAGGGCCTTCTGAGGCCGCGCGTTGCGCGAGCACAGAAGATCATCAGGCTCCATCCCTTCCTCTCTTCCGGGAGCAAGGAACCAGCACGGGTGTCATGCCACCGCCCCAAATGTCCTCTCAAAAAACTCCTTCGTGGCGGTCATGTGCTGCTGGATGTCGGACTGCAAATGTCTGGCGCCGGCCTGCCAGTCGTCGGTGGCGTAGCCGACACGGCGGGCGAGAAAGACGAACTCCTCCGAATCAGGAGGAGGGAGCACCAAATCTTTGGCATTTCCCCGAACCATGCGCAATCCGTCGATCAAGGTCCTGGTGAAGACGTAGGCTTTCCGGAGGCTCTCTCCGTCGGCGCGCGAGACCAGTCCTGCGTCCACCAGGGCGGCGAGTGCCTGTAAAGTATTCGGCGTGCGCAAGCTCGGGCGCTCGTGTCCGTGCCTCACTTGGAGGTACTGCACCGCATATTCGATATCGATGACTCCGCCCTGGCTGTACTTCACGTTGACCTGCCCCGGCTCGACCAGTTGCTTGAGCTGTTGCTTCCGGAGGTCCAGTGCCGTGGGAAGGTCCCAGGGATCTCCTCCGTAGACGAAGGAGTCCCGGTGTGCTTCCAGTCGATGGCCCAGCGCGGCATCGCCGGCGATGTGCCGCAGCTTGATCAGGGCTTGCCGCTCGAATGGCGCGGCCAGTCCGGTCGGACTGTAGTAGCGACAGACCTCTTCGAACGCATTGGCCAGCGAGCCCTTTCCTCCATGCGGGCGCAACCGCACGTCGAGATGAAAAATGCCTTCTTGCTTGGCTTCGATCCACCCCAGGAGTTCTTGCGCCAGCCGTTCGAAGTATTCGCTGTTCTCAATTCCTTTCTTTCCGCTGGTTCTGCCTGATCCACCGTATACGAACAGTACCTCGATGTCCGAAGCGTAGCCGAGTTCCCGCCCTCCGAATTTCCCCAGGCCGAGGACGGCAAAGGGGCAGGGCGTCTTGTCGGCGAGCCGCGGTTCTCCATAGGCCTTCTCCAGCTTGGCACGGCAATCGGCGACACTCCGTTCCATGATGACCTCTGCCAGTTCCGTGAGCGCGAGTGAAAAGTCAGGAAGGTTGCTGGAGGGCTCGACGATGTGCTTCATGTCGATCCGGAACAGCTCACGATCCTTAAACTGGTTCAGGGCCTCCTTGCGCGCCTCGTCCGTTTTGGCGCGAGCGACCAGACGGTCGAGTTCTTTCCGGAGGATCGCCTGCGGCTTGATGAGAGGCGCATCACGATATTCCGTCAGCAGGGGCAGGAGGTTGCCATGTTGGCGGCGAAGAAAGTCTTCCCACAGGAAGTCGCTGGCGCCGAGCAGGCGGGCCAACACGGGAAACGTCCGCTTGTCGCTCAGGAAATCGAGCGCCTGGCTCTTGGCCTTCTTCCCTGTATCCTGGACGATCAGGTCCAGGAATTGGTCGAACGATTCGAGCGCCTTGGCCGGGTCGGGGGCCCAGGTCAAGGCATGGGTGAATTGTTTGATGAGCACGGCGGTCAGACGTAGCTGTTGCTGATCGGCTGGGTCGAGCAGCTTCTGTCCGTAGCGATTCCTGACATGGAAACGGTCATGGAGCTTGGCGGCATCGCTTTCGAATTGGGCCTTGGTAATGTAGATGTTGCGCATGGCCAGGGCATTTGCAAAGGCATAGAGGAAGGCAGGGGTATCATCCGACCGGATGTCCATGATCGTATCGGTCGGTGATTGGCTGTTGTCGAAGGTAATCTGCACCGTATGGAGCAGCCCGGTGAACGCACTCCGCTGTTGACCTAATCGTTCGACGAGCCGGCGATTGACGTATTGACGGGCCTCATCAAATTGTCCGCCATCCAGGAACTGAATCATATGGGTCAGCGCCTGCGTGAGTGCGGTCTGTTCCGCAGCGGAGAATCGCTCGCCGCTCACGGGGTGTACTAAGAAGACGTCGACGATCTTCTTACGGCTCAGGCCCGGACGACCTTTGGGACGTTTCGATGGCCAGGCTGTGGCAGGCCGAGCCGGCAGGGCCACAGCCTCGGCAAACGTGTAGATGCGCCCCTCTTCGATATTCAGGCCGAAGGCGGACAGCAGGCCGCAAATGGTGGCGAATTCGGAGAAATAGTCGTAGGCGACGATGCTGATTTCTGATTGCCCTGCTTGTGTGTCGAGCACCGATAACTCGCAGGGGTGCTCCGGGGTGAGCCGGCTGGCAAGCTGGACATGGTGCGCAATAGTCTCCGGAGGGAAGTGTTCGAAGAATTCGTTGTCCATCCGTGAGACGAAATCGCGCAAGACGTCGTCCTCGACGGTGGGACACAATTGGTGGAGTGTGGTGAGCAATGACTCGCGCGGTCGATCGAGATCCGCCATGGGGCGCAGTATACCTCATGCCGGTTTCGTTGTGTGAGTCAGTGCCGGTCAGTATAATGCCCGCGTATGACACGCAGTCGGAATCCATCGTACGTGAAACAGCGTGCCGGTCCCGCTCCGGCTCCACCCGTTGGAATCGACCCCACCGCGATCATCCTGGCTTCGGGTCTGGAGCCGGGGCAGGCTGAGGTCATTCTTGGTTCCTATGGTATTCAACGCGTCAAAGAGGCGGATGCCAATCTTCAGGCCATGGCGGGGGAGCCGCATCATCGTCGGCAATTGGCCGAAATCCTGACTCCGCTGCTGGATTCCATCGGCCGTACCGCAGAACCCGATCAAGCGTTAAATCACTGGGAGCGGTTCCTGTCGAACGTGACGCGGTCGTCGTTTCTTGAATATATGCGGAGTTCTCCCCGCATGTTGGATCTGATGTGTACCATCTTCGGGAACAGCGACTCGCTCGCCTTTACCCTCATCCGCGATCCGATGCTCATCTATTGGCTGGCAGAGCAGGACGTGCTGTCGAAGCCGCCGACGCGGGCTGGGATGGAACGGGCACTCCAGCAGAATCTGGGACAACTCAAGGCCATCGAACTCAAGCTGGATGTCCTGCGGCGATTTCGACGGCGCGAGATGCTGCGTATCGGTGTGCGCGATTTGCTCAGGCTTGCCGATGTTCCAGGGACCACAGGAGCCCTGTCCGATCTCGCCTCCGTACTGATCGAGGCAGCCTATCGCATTGTGGATGCCGACCTGCAGGCAGAGCATGGGATGCCCATGCATAAGAATCAACAGGGGAAATGGGTCGAAACCGGCTTTACCGTCATCGGCATGGGCAAACTCGGGGGGCATGAACTGAATTACAGCTCAGACGTGGATCTGCTTTACCTGTATGCATCTCATGATGGTGAAACGCGAGTGTCGCCGACCAGTCGAAATCGCCATGCCGCCAAGCAACCCGCGAGCATTTCAAACGAAGAATATTTTGAGATTCTGGCGAGACAACTGACCAAAGTATTGTCAGAGCAAACACAGGAAGGCTATATCTTCCGGGTCGATCTGCGGCTGCGAGCGGAGGGATCGGTCGGCCAGTTAGCGCGTTCCCTTGAAGAGTATGCCAAATATTATCGAACCAGAGGGCAGGTGTGGGAACGGCTGGCCTTGCTGAAAGCCTGGCCGGTCGCCGGGTCCATGGAGGTCGGGAAGGCCTTCGTCTCGATGGTGAAGGCGTTCATTTTCGGTCCCGTCACGGACAAGCCTGATTTGGCGAGAGCCTTAGCGATTGTGCGTGATGTGCGCGCCGTGAAGGATATGATCGATGCAAAGATGGCCGACCGCGGCCACGAGCGGCGCAATGTGAAGCTCGGAACCGGCGGCATCAGGGAAATCGAATTTCTCGTGCAAACGATTCAGGTGCTGGCAGGCAAACGCGTCCCTGCGCTCCTCGACCGCAGCACGCTTGGCGCATTAAATCGATTCGTGCGGCGAACACTGATCTCGAAGAAAGAGCGGGATGACCTCACTGCGGCCTATGTGTTTCTTCGGGATGTGGAGCATAAGCTCCAAATGGTGCACGATCTACAAACCCACGCGCTTCCAGACAGCAGCGAAGAAATGGAGCGTTGTGCGATTCGTGCGGGGTACGATGCTGAAGACCGCAAGAAGGGGGCCGAGCGATTTCAGGCCGACCACGAACATCACACTGGGATCGTGAATGGAATGTTCCGGTCGTTCTTCTATGAACCCAGGACCTCGTCGTTACTGAAGGCGACACTTCGAGCGATGGGGCAACGCTCGAGATCGTGAACTAGTCGGCATAGCGCAGGTCACGCTCGCTGGCTAATGAGAGGTACGCTTCTCCCCATTGATGCAGGCTTGTGAGACTCCAAGGCTCGTCGATGTGGAGAGGCCTGAAACGCAGACCGTAGAGCCCTCCATAGATCAGGTGAGTCAGACCCGCGCCGGAGTCTTCAACCAGCTGGGCGTAGGCCGGGCATGTGGGGGGCTGGCCGTTGTCGCTCCAGCCAGTGACCCAATACCACTCGCCGGCAGGGTTTCGGTCGTAGAGCCGAACGTGAAGAACCGGTCGAGCGGGGCGCACTTCCTTAAAGCGCGCAAAGAAACTCGATTCGCAATTCTCGCTTGATTCGACTTCCACAATCACAGGACGCCCTCTTGACTCGTTCCAGCAGAGGCTCATTTTAACGCGATACGAGGCCATAAAACACGAAGGGCTCAGCGGGGTGACCCGCTGAGCCCTTCGTTCAACGCTCCGAGCTATTATCAGCTATACGCTATTAGCCTTCTTTTAGTACATGCCTTCCATGCCGTGGTTGTGTCCACCTGCACCACCGGCTGCTTCCTTCTTCTCTTCCGGTAGTTCGGTGATCATGACCTCGGTCGTGAGCATCAATCCCGCCACGCTCGCCGCATTCTGCAATGCGCAACGCGAGACCTTGGTGGGGTCGATGATACCGGCCTTGATCATGTCCACATACTCTTCCGTCGCTGCGTTGTAGCCGGAGCTGAGATTCTTGTCATTGCGCACTTTCTCCACGATGACAGAACCTTCCATTCCGGCGTTCACCGCGATCTGACGAATCGGCTCTTCAAGCGCACGGCGGATGATATTGACACCCACCTGCTGCTCAGCATTCAGCTTGAGCGAATCCAACGAGCTGATGCAACGGAGATAGGCCGTTCCGCCGCCTGGGACGATCCCTTCTTCGACGGCTGCCTTGGTGGCGTGCAGCGCATCTTCGACACGCGCCTTCTTTTCCTTCATTTCGGTCTCCGTCGCGGCGCCGACATTGATGACAGCTACACCGCCGACGATCTTCGCGAGGCGCTCCTGGAGCTTCTCCCGATCGTAGTCGGAGGTCGTCTCGTCGATCTGAGACTTGATCTGCTTCACGCGGCCTTCGATCTTCTTCGCATCGCCAAAACCTTCCACGATCGTGGTGTTGTCCTTGTCGACCGTGACGCGCTTGGCGCGGCCGAGATCCGTGAGCTTCACGTTTTCCAGCTTGATGCCGATGTCTTCCGAAATGACCTGGCCGCCGGTGAGGATCGAGATATCTTCCAACATGGCTTTGCGGCGATCGCCGAATCCGGGGGCCTTGATGGCCGCCACGTTGAGCGTGCCGCGGAGCTTGTTCACCACCAGCGTCGCCAAGGCTTCGCCTTCCACGTCTTCCGCAAGAATGACGAGGGGTTTGCCCATCTTGGCAACCTGCTCGAGGACCGGCAGCAAGTCTTTCATGCTGCTGATCTTCTTCTCGGAAATGAGGATGAGCGGGTCTTCCATGACGGCTTCCATCCGCTCGGCGTTGGTCACGAAGTAGGGGGAGATATAGCCGCGATCGAACTGCATGCCCTCGACCACATCCAACGAGGTGGTCATGGACTTCGCTTCCTCGACGGTGATCACGCCATCCTTGCCGACTTTCTCCATCGCTTCCGCGATGAGGTCACCGATGGTCTTGTCGTTGTTGGCTGAAATTGTTCCGACCTGGGAGATCTCGGTCTTGTTCTGGCAGGGCTTGCTGAGCTTCTTCAGCTCATTGATCACGACTTCGACTGCCTTATTGATCCCGCGCTGGATCTCCATCGGGTTCGCGCCGGCGGTGATGTTCTTCACGCCTTCACGATAGATGGCTTGTGCGAGCACCGTCGCTGTGGTGGTTCCGTCACCCGCCGTATCGCTGGTCTTGCTGGCGACTTCACGGACGAGCTGGGCACCCATGTTCTCATAGGGGTTCTTGAGTTCGACTTCCTTCGCGACCGTGACGCCGTCCTTGGTGATCGTTGGGGCGCCGAACTTCTTGTCGAGAATCGCGTTGCGGCCCTTCGGACCGAGCGTTGCCTTCACGGCGTCGGCGAGCTGGTTCACCCCTCTGAGGATGGACGCGCGCGCGGCGTCACCGTACATAAGTTGCTTTGCCATGTTGTGCCTCCCTTAAAGTATCGTTGTCGTGTGTTGTGTATGGTGATTAGCTGTTGAAGACGCCGAGGATGTCTTCTTCCTTCAGGATCAAACATTCCTCGTCATCAATCCGGAGTTTGCTGCCTGAGTACTTGTCGAAGAGGACTTGGTCGCCGACCTTCACACTCTCAACCTTCTTGCCAATACCTTGGATGATGCCCCGTTGCGGTTTCTCTTTCGCGCTGTCCGGCACGTAAATCCCGCCGGAAGTCCGGTCCAATTCCTCGGTGTAGGTGACGAATACCCGGTCACCCAGAGGCTGGAACCCCTTGGTTAAGTCCTTCTTTTCCGTCTTCTCCTTGGCCGCAGTGCTCATAACAACACCCTCCTCGTAAAGTTAACCCGGTGAATATCAACGATGTAGAACAGGTTCGAACTCGATGGCGTATCCGTGGTACTCCCGAACGAGCAGAAGCCCTGATCCGCTGAACACGGGAGTAGAGATAGCGTCGGGTTGGTCCAAGTCAAGGGGGAGAAATGAGGAAATTCTTCCATGCCCTCAGAACAGGGACAGTGGTGATCATAACCTATTGAGAAGAGGGTATTCCAGACCTTCTTTGGGGCATATTCTGGCGAGGTCAGGTCTTCAAGCGGTCGAAATCCTTGACGTCTTTTTTGATGTAGTCACGCAAACGTTTGATGATGCGGGCTTCCAACTGCCTGGTCCGCTCTTTAGTGATGGAATACTTGGTGCCAAGGTCTTCCAGGGTCAAGGGGGTTTCTGAAAGAATCCGGTTCCGCAGGATGTCTTCGTCCCGTTCGTCGAGCGTTTTGATGAATTCGGCCAGTTTGGTACGAAAGAGGGTCTGTAGTTGGGTTTGCGCAAGCTCCTCGTCCGCCGGGACTTGCTGGGAAGGGAGCACATCGAGGAGGGTCCCTTCCTGGTCCTCGCCGATCGGCTGGTCCAACGAGAGTTCCCAGTTGCCCAGGCGCTGCCCCATCTCAATGACATCCCGTTCCCTCACATTCAAACGGTCGGCGAGCAACTTCGTATCTGGCGCGAACCCCTCCCGTTCAAGTTTCGTCTTTTCTTTTTTGAGGTTGTAGAACAGCTTCCGTTGATCTTGGGTCGTCCCGATCTTGACCAGGCGATAGTTGTTCAGCAAATAGCGGAGGATATAGGCCCGCGACCACCAGGCGGCATAGGCGTAAAAACGCACGTTCTTAGATGGATCGAACTTCTTGATGGCATGCATCAGCCCGACGTTGCCCTCCTGAATGAGGTCCATGTGGTCGGCGCCCGTGTGGAGATATTCTGCGGCAATCGAGAGGGCTACGCGCAGGTTGGCCATGATGAGTTTCACGGCTGCCTCGCGACTGCCTTGCACCCGGTATTCATGGAACAGGCGCAGTTCTTCTTCCTTGGAGAGATAGGGGTAGAGCCGGACCTCGGCCAGATATTTCTGGAGCGCCGTAACCGGCACCACGGCTGTGGTATCGGGGGCAGGATGATCCTCCGGGCCTGTGCCGTGAGACACGTCGGGCGATGGACCGATCTCGGCGATCTTGTCCTGTGACGGGTCCAAGACCTCCGTCTCAACGGGGTCTTCTCGCAGCTCGCCTTGGTTGTGTGCGCTCATCGGTGGGCTGACTATAACAGAACCATCTTTCCGGGCAAAACGTGCTCGTATGTCGGGAAAGAAAGATGACACCCGCCTTGCAGGATGGAAAGCGGGTCTCCTATAGTGAGAGGTTCTTACATTTCGGTAATAGCAGAAACGCTGTTCCACGGGGTCCCATGTTTTCATTGAACACGTTGGGTCATGCGATACGGAGCGGGCACTGGCCGTCGCTCGTCGGCGCATGGCTGCATTTCGAAGTGAGCTTCATGGTCTGGCTCTTGATCGGCGCACTTGGCGTTCCCATCGCGGAAGATTTCGGATTGAGTCCGACGCAGAAGGGATTGCTGGTGGCGTGCCCTCTTCTTGGGGGTGCGCTCCTACGTGTGGGAGTGGGACTGGCGAGCGATCGACTGGGAGCCAAGCGGACCGGCCTCTATCTGCTCGGAGGCGTGACGGGGGCAGTCCTGTGGGGCTGGCTTGGCGCGACCAGTTATCTTCAGATGCTGGGCGTCGGCTTGTTGATGGGGTTTGCTGGAGCCAGTTTTGCCGTGGCACTACCGGTTGCGAGCCGGGCCTATCCGCCGGCGCATCAGGGCCTGGCGTTGGGCATTGCCGCATCGGCCAATAGCGGCACAGTGCTGGCCATGTTCTTTGCGCCACGGGTCTCCCAACTCGTTGGTTGGCACGGAGTCTTCGGCTTGATGGCGATCCCGCTCGTGATCACGGCGATTCTGTTCTGGTTGTTTGTGCAGTCGGATGCGGGCCAGCCGCGCACGGAGCGGCATCGGCTTTGGTGGAGCGACCTGGCCGAGATGCTGCATCGACCATCGGCATACTGGCTCTGTGCCTTATACGCCGTGACGTTCGGAGGGTTCGTGGGACTGTGCAGCATACTCCCGATTTTTCTCCACGATCAGTACGGCCTGGATGTGGTCGAAGCCGGCTCGGTGACAGCCCTGTGCGGATTGCTCGGAAGCCTGATTCGTCCGTTGGGTGGGTTCGTCGCGGACCGGCTTGGAGGCATCGTGGTGCTGGGGCCGGTCTTTGTTGCCATTGCCGGATTGTTGGCAGGCTTGGGACAGTTGCCTCCGATTGCATGGGCCTTGTCGATCTTGATAGGGGCCATCACGGTCATGGGCTTCGGCAACGGCGTCGTGTTTCAAGTCGTGTCGGAACGATTTCCGAAACGGATCGGCATCGCGTCCGGCGTGATCGGCGCCGCCGGTGGATTCGGCGGGTTCTTATTGCCGCTCTGGCTCGGGGCTTTGAAAGATCTTTCGGGCACGTTCCAACCGGGACTCTGGCTCTTTGCCGCCTTGTCGCTCGCCGCGGCCACCAGCGTCGCTCTTGTCCTCAGGCGAACTGGTGACGGAGGCGATCCATACTCGTGAAGTGGACTGTTTTTCCCGTTGACAGTGAGGGGCGAAACAGGGTTATGTGGTGCGGCAAACTCGGGCGATAACTCCGCGGAATTGTAGGAGACCATGGCCTCTCCCTTTCACAGCATCGAAGAAGCAATTCGGGACATCAAGAAGGGGAAATTCATTATCCTCGTTGATGATGAAGATCGTGAGAACGAAGGTGATCTTGTCATTGCCGCCCAACACGTCACGCCCCAGGCCGTCAATTTCATGGCCAGACATGCCCGTGGGTTGATCTGTCTCGCCTTGACTCCTCAGCGAGTCGAAGAACTGCATCTCCCGCCGCAAGCGACTGAGAATACCGCCACCTTCGGCACGGCCTTTACCGTGTCCATTGATGCGCGAAAAGACATTACGACGGGAATCTCTGCGGCGGATCGGGCCACGACAATTCATGTGGCGATCGACCCAAAATCCAAGCCCAGCGATCTGGCGCGTCCCGGCCATATTTTCCCCTTGAAGGCGCAGCAAGGGGGCGTGTTGAAGCGCGCGGGACAGACCGAAGGCTCCGTCGATCTGGCGCGGCTGGCCGGGCTTCTTCCAGCTGGCGTGATCTGTGAAATCATGAACGAGGACGGCACAATGGCGCGTGTGCCGGAGCTGACGAAGTTTGCCAAGATCCACAAGCTAAAGATCGTGACGATCAAAGCGCTCATCGAATATCGCATGCAGCGCGAGACCTTTGTGCGGCGGATGGCCAGTGCGCGGCTGCCGACGATGTTCGGTGATTTCGAGGCGGTGGCGTTCGAAAACGAAGTCGACGGCATCACGCACATTGCGTTGGTGAAAGGGAGTGTGGGGGGGGGCGAGCCGACATTGGTGCGTGTGCACTCAGGCTGTTTAACAGCCGATGCTCTCGGGTCGTTGCGGTGCGACTGTCGAGACCAACTCCACAAGGCCATGGAAGTGATTCAAAAGGAAGGACGCGGGGTCCTGCTCTACTTGAATCAGGAAGGGCGCGGCATCGGCCTGCTCAACAAGATCAGGGCCTATGGGTTGCAAGATGAGGGCAGCGATACGGTCGAGGCGAATTTGAAGTTGGGATTCAAGGCGGACCTGCGCGATTACGGCGTGGGGGCGCAGATCCTCGTCAACCTCGGGCTGCACAAGATCAAGCTCATCACGAACAATCCGCGGAAGATCGTTGGCATCGAAGGTTATGGGCTGCAAGTCGTCCAGCGCGTGCCGATCGAGATTCAGCCGCATGCGTCGAATGTGAGGTACTTGCGAACGAAGAAGAATAAGATGGGGCACATTCTGAAGAAGGTGTGAGGGAGGGGAGCCGCTAGCCCGCCCTTCTTTGCTCGCGGAGCCCCCACGATGAAACGGTGGTCGCTCGACGTGCGCAGTTGAAGGGCAAGCTAGCCGTTCCCTAGCTAGTGGCGAACGTGCCGGAGGAGAAGACGCGAAGGAATGAAACTGCGAAAAGGTTCTCACGATGCGACGGGGTTGCGGTTCGGGATTGTCGTTGCGAAGTTCAATAAGTTCGTCACGAGTAAGCTGCTGAGTTCCTGCGTTGAAGGATTGACTAAACACGGGGTCAAGGCCGACGACATCGAGGTGGTGCGGGTGCCGGGGGCGTTCGAGCTTCCCTTGGTGGCTCGGACGATGGCGCGGACGAAGCATTTCAATGCGGTGATTTGTCTCGGAGCGGTCATACGTGGCGACACGCCACATTTCGATTACATCAGCGCGGAGGCCAGTCGCGGGATCGGGCAGGCGGCGCTGGATGCCGACGTGCCGATCATCTTCGGCGTGCTGACGACGCATACGATTGCGCAGGCGATTGAGCGGGCTGAGTCTTCCAAATTCAATCGTGGTGGGGAAGCGGCCAGGTCCGCGATCGAAATGGCGACGGTCATGCGTCTGTTACGGATGGGTGAGGAGATTCCGCCGGGTACTGAAGTCACGCGAGTCCGGAGAGCCAAGAGGCGGGCGCCGCGAAAGCGCAAGGCTTAGCCCGCATTACTCATGAACACTTCTGCTACAATCGTCGATCCGCTGCTACGACGAGCCTTCGTCCGGCGGGCTCGCCCTTCGGACCCTCCACGTACTGCACAAGTACACATCGGGTCCTCAGGGCTCCGCGCGCCGGTCTCGGTCCCCCTCCCTTGCCCTCCCCCATACTATGGGGGAGGGATGGGTGGGGGACGACGAACCGTCATGAGTACTGCGGGCTAGCATGGGATCCCGCCACCAAGCCCGGGAGCGCGCGCTCCAGATCCTGTTCCAGTACGATATTCACGGCAGGCCGGGCCTCTGGTTGGATGTGTTCTGGAAGGAGAACGAGGCCACGGATGAGGCGAAGGCCTTTGCCGAGCGACTCGTGGCGGGGGTATTAGGAAAAAAGAAAGAGCTGGATGCCATCATCGGTAAATACGCCACTAATTGGAAAATCAGTCGCATGCCGATTGTGGACCGCAATATCCTGCGGGCCGGCGTCTATGAATTGTTGTGGATGGATGACGTACCGGCCAAGGTGACGATGAACGAAGCCATCGAATTGGCGAAAAGTTTCGGCGACGATGAAGCATCGAAGTTTGTGAACGGCATTCTGGATCAGGTTTTGAGCAAGGAGTTGACGCTGGCCGCCAAACGGGTCGAGGCTGCAAGCGAAAGGCACGAGGCAAGAGGCTAGGGGGAACTTCATGCGGTCTTTTCTATTCGATCCGTCAGAGCCCCTTGCCGCTAGCCCCTTGCCACGAGCCTACACCGTGAGGTGCAGATGATTGATCGCTATACCCGTCCCCGGATGAAAGCCATCTGGGAATTGAAACGGAAGTACGAGATCTGGCTCGAAGTCGAGCTCGCCGCCTGTTCGGCGTTTGAACGAGCCGGACAGGTTCCGCGCGGCACGTCGGCTCGTATCGGGAAGAAAGCCACGATCGATGTGAAGCGGATCGCCAGGATCGAGAAGGTGACGAAACACGATGTCATCGCTTTTCTCGAATCACTCGTGGAATCAGTCGGGCCGGAGCATCGATTCCTCCACATGGGGCTGACCTCGTCGGATATTGTGGACACGTCCTTGGCCGTGCAAATGACCGAGGCGCTCGACCTCATCCTCGACGATCTTGACGAGTTGATCGCTGTCTTGAAGCGGCAGGCGCTGCGGTACAAGAATACGGTGATGGTCGGCCGCTCGCACGGCATCCATGGCGAACCGATCTCATTCGGCTTCAAGCTGGCAATCTGGTTTGAAGAAGCCTGTCGTCACCGGGAGCGGTTGACGCACGTTCGGAAGGAGATCGCGGTAGGCAAGCTCTCCGGTGCGATGGGCACGTTCGCGCATCAAGGGCCTGAAGTGGAAGCGTATGTCTGTGCCAAGTTGGGGCTCGCGCAGGACCCCGTCTCCAATCAGATCGTGCAGCGCGATCGCCATGCGGCCTATGCCACGGCATTGGCATTGTTGGCTGCCAGCATCGAAAAGTTTGCGACTGAGATTCGCCATCTGCAACGGACTGAGGTGCTCGAAGCAGAGGAATATTTTTCGGAAGGACAGAAGGGATCTTCGGCGATGCCGCACAAGCGGAACCCGATCGCCTCGGAGAATCTCTGCGGATTGGCACGTGTCGTGCGAAGCAACAGTCTTGCGGCGATGGAGAACGTTGCACTGTGGCATGAGCGCGACATCAGCCATTCGTCCGTCGAGCGCATCATCATGCCGGACAGCACGATTCTGATCGACTATATGCTGGCGCGGATCACCGACGTCATCAGTCATCTAGTGGTCTATCCCGCCACTATGAAACGCAACCTCGATCTCACCGGAGGACTGGTCTATTCGCAACGGCTGCTGTTGCAGCTTATCGAAAAGGGGGCGCAACGCAAGGAAGCGTATGAAGCCGTCCAGCGCAATGCCATGGCTTCCTGGAAGGGAGCGGGAGGGTTACAGGAGCTCGTGAGCGAGGATCCGTTCATCTCGAAGCATCTCAAGGCGGATGAGATCCGTGCCTGCTTCAATCCCAAGTATTACTTGCGACACATCGACAACATTTATCGACGGGTTTTTGGGAGTCGAGCGAGCGGGCGCAAACGGGCGGATCGAAAGAGGGAGAAACGATGAGGATAGGTCAACTTGGTTATGCCGGTGTGGTGCTTGCAATCCTGTCCTTGTCGAGTCCGACTTTTATCGAAGCAGCCGATCGCGACAAGCTACTGACCGACCCAGGAGTCTATGGGACCTTCGCGATTTTCAAAGTCGATGAGGACTGGTGGAAGGTGGAAAAGGCCGCGAGGGCTTCAGCCCTCGACGACGTGAAGGCGGTGTTCCGCAAGCACGGTGAAAAGATCGTGGTCGAGACCTATCTACTCCATGGCCTATCCGATCGAGCCGATTTTTTCGTGCGGGTACATGCCTCGCAGATGCTGGAGGCTCAGAACTTTCTCGTCGATCTGATGACCACGACGTTCGGGAAGCATCTGAAGAACACTGATACCTTCAACGGTCTCACCAAGAAGGCCAACTACGTGCCCGGTTTTTCGGATGAGCTGAAGGCGGGGCTGAAAGCTCAGACGGATGCGGATCCCAAGCCCTATGCCATCGTCATTCCGATCCGAAAGGATGCCGAGTGGTGGCAGTTGGATCAGGAGACGCGAACGACCATGATGAAGGAGCATACGGAGGCGTCCCTCCCGTATCTGAAAACGATCAAGCGAAAGCTCTATCACTCCAGCGGCCTCGATGATTTCGATTTCATCACCTATTTTGAGACGGCGAAGCTGGATGATTTCAATAACCTCATCATCGCGCTCGAAAAGGTGAAGGAGAACAAACACAATCGGCGGTTCGGGCATCCCACGTTGCTGGGAACCATCCGGCCGCTCGACGAAGTGCTCGAGGTGTTCGCGCGGTAGCCAGCGAGGGGGGCGGGGTATGGTCAAGGGAGAGATGCTGTACGAAGGCAAGGCGAAGAAGATCTTCGCCACCGAGCAACCCGATTGCGTGGTCCAGTACTTCAAGGACGATGCGACCGCGTTCAACGCGCAGAAACGCGGGACCATCGTCGGGAAAGGTGTCATCAATAACAAAGTATCCGAGCGGCTCTTTCGACTGCTGGAACAGGCCGGTGTGCCGACGCATTTTGTCGAACGGCCGAGCGACCGGGAAATGCTCACGAAGAAGGTGACGATCGTGCCGGTCGAAGTAGTGGTCCGCAACGTCGTGGCAGGCAGTTTGGCGAAGCGGCTGGGGTTGAAAGAGGGTGATCCCATCGAACCGGCCGTCGTGGAGTGGTACTACAAGAACGATGCGCTGGGCGACCCGCTCATCGCCGATGAACACATCCGGTTGCTCAAACTGGCGACGCCGGAGCAACTGACGGAGATCAAGCGCCTTGCGTTACAAGTAAATACGGTCCTCGGCCCGTTCTTCCGCGAGCGACACATGATCCTTGTCGATTTCAAATTGGAGTTTGGGATGCACAACGGCAGGCTGATCCTGGCCGATGAGATTTCGCCGGACACCTGCCGGTTCTGGGACCAGACGACGAAGGAGTCGATGGATAAGGACCGGTTTCGGAAGGATTTGGGGAAGATTGAAGAGGCGTATCGGGAGGTATTGAAGAGGGTGTGCGGATAGGAGAGTACGGGTGCCCCGGCGGCTTCCTTGCTCGCAGAACGCGCACGATGAAACGGTGCTCGTTCGATGCGCGCAGTAGAAGCCAGCCACGGCGCCCGTACAAAAAGCTCCCCGATCCTTAGAGGGATTGGGGCAGAAAAAGGGAGAGAGGGCGGGTCTCTTTGCTCGCGCAACGCGCGGCCTCAGAAGGCCCTCGTTGGACGCGCGCAGTCGAGACCGGTCACCGCATCCCTTTGTTGAGGCCAGCGTTTTTCGCTCACTGGGAAGGGAAGAAGGAAGAAAAAAGAGTGAAGGGGTTTCTGCGGCTGTTCATGAATTACGGGTTGGTGGCGTCCATTGTGGTGTGGGCGGCGGTGGTGGGTATGATGGCCTATCGCCTAAACGAGTCACCCTGGCGCTGGGCATTCGTGGCGCTTGTTTTTGGTGGAATCGGGACGATCGCGGGAATTTTCTGGATCAGGAAATACGTGGACAGACAGACCAAGGCATCTGAGCAGGGGAGTCAACAGTGAAAGCCAAAATTCATGTGACTTTGAAACAAGGCATCTTGGATCCGCAGGGGAAAGCGATTGAGCACGCGCTCGATTCGCTGGGGTTCAAGAATGCGGGTAATGTGCGAGTCGGAAAATATATGGAAGTGGATGTGGATGAGAAGGACAAGGTTAAGGCTGAGGCTGAGGTCAAGGCCATGTGTGAAAAGTTGTTGGCGAATACGATCGTTGAAGAATATCGGTATGAGCTGCAGTGAGGAGTGACGAGTGATGGGTGATGAGTTCAAGAGTGCGTCAGCGCCGGAACAGTCCAATCCGACTCGCCAGTGTTTCCTCATCACTGATCACTCATCACGCATCACGAGGGTGCTGTGATGAAAATCGGAGTGGTGGTGTTTCCTGGCAGCAATTGCGATCATGATTGTCAGCATGTCTTCAAGGATGTGCTGGGGCAGTCTGTGGAGATGATCTGGCACAAGGAGACCTTGCTGGCGGGGCTGGATGCGATTGTCCTGCCGGGCGGGTTTTCGTACGGCGATTATTTGCGGACCGGCGCTATCGCGCGGTTCTCACCGGTGATGGGGGCGCTGAAGGAGTTCGCGAAGAGCGGCGGGATGGTGCTCGGCATCTGCAACGGGTTTCAGATTCTGCTCGAAGCAGGGTTGCTGCCCGGCGCCATGCTCCGGAACAAGTCGCTGCACTTCATCTGCAAGGATGTGTATGTGAAGGTTGAGAATGCCGCAACATCGTTTACCGGCGCCTGTGAGTCCGGCCAAGTGCTCAAAATACCGATTGCCCATGCGGACGGGAATTACTACACCGATCCGGTCACGCTCGCGGCAATGCAGGCCAACGCGCAGATTGTGCTCCGCTATTGCACCCCGGAAAGCAAGGTGACGCCGGAAGCGAATCCGAACGGCTCATTGGATAACATTGCCGGGATCATTAATGCCGAGGGCAATGTGCTGGGCATGATGCCGCATCCGGAGCGTTGCGCGGAAACGGTATTGGGCAATGACGACGGGAAGCTGATTTTCCTGTCGATGCTGGAGTCGCTGAAGGGAAACAAGAAGCCACTGAAGATGGTGGGGGCGTGAGGGATGAAGCCATGCTGCCGTTCGCTTCATGGCCTCTCGGAGCGACCCTTCCGGACTCTGCCAGGCGGAAGCCTTCGGAAATTCCCTCGCAGACTCGGTCAGTTTCCGCTTTCCTTCCTGGCAGAGTCTCGGTGGGTCCCCGCTCCTCCGGCCAATTCCGCTCACAGCAGCATGGCTTCTTATAGTAAGAGACACATAGATGAAGAAGTGGAGTGTCAGGAGTACAAGCGTGGCTCGAACATCAAGACCTTCGATCACGTTAGGCATTCCGGGAGATCCGTATACGCTGTTTTATGACTACGACCAAGTTGAGGGGCACAAGCTCACTTCGCTTACGAAGGAGCAGAAGGCCATTTGGTTTGAAAGACGCCTTCGGATGGCTTTTCTTGAGCCGCTTCGACGTATCTGGAAAGAGCGTACAGTTTTCGAGAGCTTGCTTGAGTCGAAATTAGACTCGCAGACGGAGTGCTCTTTTTCTATTGCTGCGATGGGAATAATGCTCAACGTTGTCGAAGCACTTGGGTCGTTCAGAAAACCGGAACTAGCCAAGTCGGAAGATCAGGATTCCAACTGGAAGATGTTCATCGAATTTCTGTCGAACCACATGAGGGCATGGAACGTTAATATCGCAAATAATGTTTCCGTTCCCAAGGTTCTCTGGAAATCATTCCGAAATGGTATTGCGCATGATTTAAGGGTGTGGCAGGTTCCTCAGGATGGTGGCCTCTGGGGAAGCTTGGAGTTTCGAGATAACTTTGCCGACCTAGACAGACGAAGGTTTGAGAAGCATGGACAGCTTCTGAGAGTTTGTCCGGAAGATTTTTTTGATGATCTTGCAGCTGGAGTCAAAGAGTACTTTGATAAACTTAAAGAAAGTAATGAGCTGCTCGATAGTTTTGAGTCCAGATTTGATGAAGTGTATCCGAGCCGGCCAGTTAGAGCATGAGAGTAATAAGTCGTATCATCACCAAAGACCTCATCGCGCAGCATTATCTGACGGATGATGAGTACAATACTATCTGAGGGGCAACTTCTGAGGAGGTGAGAGATGGAACCCAAGGTCATTCAGTGGGATGGGAGTCACGTTCCGGAAGAATTGAGAAGTCTTCCGCCAGGACGGTACGCCATTGAATCTGTCGATCGGGTTGGGATTCTCACGGAGGAGGAAGAAGTAGGGCTTCTGGCCGGATTAACTGAACTTGATGCCGGGAGAGGTATTCCTCTCGCCGATGTCGTGCGTGAGATTATTCGGGGCAGCACATCCAAGCGATGACGATAGTTGTCGCGCCTCAAACCGGTAAGGATTTGCGGGAGGCCTACGAACACCTCCTCAAGGACAATCCCATTGCTGCAGGTCGAGTCCTTGCCCATATTGTTGAGGTGATCGGGATGCTGGCGTCGGAAGCCGTAACAGGAAGGGAGGTACGGCTTCGGGATGGAAGATGGGTCAAGACGTGGCCGGTTCCTCCTTACCGAATTTACTATCGAGTCAGTGGACAAGAGTTGTAAGTGATTCGCGTTTATCACCAGGCGAGACGTCCGATCGAGCGGTGAAGGAAGAGTGTATGGGGAAGGTGTATAAGCGTAAACGCCGAGCCTGCGCGTTGTGCAAGCCTCATAAGAGGGGTTGGGTCAATCGACGGAAGGTGAAAGAGGCAAGTCGCGTGCATGCTATGGATCAACAGATAAGGAAGTCCGGCAAATGAAGTCTGGCGGACACATCATTACAAAAGACCTCATTGCCCAGCACAATCTGACGGACGATGAGTATAAGAAGATCGTCGAGATACTCGGGCGCGAGCCGAATATCACTGAGCTGGGCATGTTCTCGGTGATGTGGTCGGAGCATTGCTCTTATAAAAGTTCGCGCGTGCATCTGAAGAAACTGCCGACGACGGGACATCGAGTAGTTCAGGGGCCTGGGGAAAATGCCGGTGTCGTGGATATCGGCGATGGGCTCTGCGCGGTGTTCAAGATGGAATCGCACAACCATCCCTCGTTCATCGAGCCCTATCAGGGTGCGGCGACTGGGGTGGGCGGGATTCTGCGCGACATCTTTACGATGGGTGCGCGTCCGATTGCCTTGCTCGATGCATTGCGGTTCGGTGGGCTCGACCATGCGAAGAACCGGCATTTGGTCAAAGGTGTCGTGGCCGGCATTGCGGGTTATGGCAACTGTCTGTCTGGGAAGGAGCGTATCCTTGTCCGGGTTAACGGTCGCACGAGAAATATGACGTTTGCTGCAGTGGGAAAAGAGTTTTTCAATGGCAAGGGTTATGGGGCGCAGGAGGTCGAACGAGGTCTTCTTCAAGTCTTGTCATTTGACCCGATACTGCTTGAGCCACGCTGGGTTGGCGTCAGGAAATTCTTCAGACTCCAGGCCAACCGTCTCATCAAGATCAAGGCCACAATGGGTCGAGAGCTGGTAGTGACGCCGGATCATCCCACCGTGGTGGTGCGGGATGGAAAGTTCGCGGTTATCCCTGCTTCTGACCTGACAGTCGGCTCTGCCGTGCCCGTCCTCACCAGGTTGCCTGGTGACTCGCCACCGCCGAAAGAGTTTGACTTACTCGATCTGTTCAACTCATCCAAGCTGAACATCTATGTGCGACTTCCACGAACTATCGAGATTCCCCGTGAAACTATGCGACAGGCGGTAAAGGGAGTGAATGACCGGTGCCGGTACCGCGCGCAGCGAACAATGCCTCTGCAGATCTATCGCCAGATTGAGCAGGAACTTGGACTCTCGCGTGGGGCTGTGGATCTCTACATTCCTAGCGGAAAGGCCAATTACATTCCTGCCGTTCTTCCAATGACGGCAGCCGTGGCGCGGCTGCTGGGGTACTACTTGTCTGAAGGATGTGTGTCGCAAAATGGTAGCACATACAAGCTCATCTGGACATTCGGGAAGCATGAACAAGATTATGTCAATGACGTCACCAGCATCCTCAAGACGCTCCGTGTCCGGTATTCTGTCTATGTGCGCAAGAGCACGATTGCGATCACGGTTAGTTCCTGGTGCCTGGGGCTTCTGTTTAAGGATCACTGGAAAACTGGGGCCTCTGCAGTTGAAAAATCGGTCCCGGACTTCATCTTCAATTGCTCACCTGAAATCAAGATCGAGCTGCTGAAAGGTCTGTTCAGAGGGGATGGTTCAGTCAGCATCTATCTGTCTGGAAGTAGGGTCAAGGTTCGCTACGCAACATCTAGTCCAACGCTTTTTGATCAGGTCGTCTTGTTGCTGCAAAGCCTGGGTTTGATGCCGTACCTCTATCGTGGCAAACAACGGGATTCGCAGATTGCAGGCAGAGTGATTAAGGGCGGGGGAGAGATTTTTCATATCGAGTTCAATAACCTTGCCGATATTACCCGATTGTCCGATTGGTTCTCCGAAGTACTGAACCAAAGGATTCGGACAGGGCTTGCAGAGTATCCGAACCAAGGAAAGCGATTCAGCTACCCTCGATCCCAGGCGCACACTCATTTCTCGACAGTGACTGTCAGAAGTATCGAGCAAGAGGATCACCCTCAAGACGTATATGATCTAGAGACTGATGATCCGCATCTTTTTGTGACGACGTCAGGGATCATTACTCACAACTGCATGGGAGTGCCGACGGTCGGAGGCGAAATCGTCTTCAACGATATTTATTCGCAGAATCCTCTCGTGAACGTGTTTTGTCTCGGCATTGCGCATAAGGACAAGATTTTTCTTGGAACAGCGGCCGGGGTCGGCAATCCCGTGATCTATTTCGGTTCGAAGACGGGTCGCGACGGGATTCACGGGGCGACGATGGCGTCCGATTCCTTCGACGACCAGTCGGATCAGAAGCGGCCCACGGTACAGGTGGGCGATCCCTTCACCGAGAAACTATTGCTGGAAGCCTGTCTCGAACTGATGGCTGGCGATCTGCTGGTTGGTATTCAGGACATGGGGGCGGCCGGGTTGACCAGTTCGTCCTGCGAAATGGCGTCGCGTGCCGGCAACGGCATCGATCTGGACCTGACCGATGTGCCTCGGCGCGAGCCTGGGATGACTCCCTATGAATTGATGCTGTCGGAATCCCAGGAGCGCATGCTGATGGTGGCGCAGGCGGGCAAGGAAGACGAATGCATCAGGATCTGTAAGAAGTGGGATCTTGATGTGGCAGTGGTGGGATGGGTCACGGGCGACGGCATTCTCCGCGTGAAGGACCAGGGCAAGGTAGTGGCAGAGATCCCGGCGAAGTCGCTGGCCGATGACGGGCCACGTTACGAGCGCCCCTATTCGCCGCCGGGCTACCAGGACATGCTGACCAACCTGAACTATGATGCGCTGCCCGATGTGAAGGATGCCAATGCGGCGCTGTTGTCGCTGCTGGAGTCGCCGACGATTGCGAGCAAACGCTGGGTCTATGAACAGTACGACCACATGGTGCGGACGAACACGATGGTCCGGCCTGGTTCTGACGCCGCAGTGGTGCGGATCAAGGGGACGAACAAAGCCCTCGCCATGACGGTGGACTGCAATAGCCGATACTGCCTGCTGCATCCCTACGAAGGGGCTCGCCTTGCGGTGGCCGAGGCGGCGAGGAATCTGGTCTGCTCCGGCGCGGAGCCAATCGGGCTGACAGACTGTTTGAATTTCGGTAACCCCGAGCGGCCCGAGATCATGTGGCAGTTTGTATTGGCGATCGAGGGGCTGAAGGATGCCTGCGAATATTTTAAAGTACCCATCGTCAGCGGCAATGTGAGTTTCTACAATGAGACCAACGGTCTCTCGATCTATCCTACGCCGATGTTGGGAATGGTGGGGCTGATCGATTCGGCCGAGAAGACGATGACGCAATGGTTCAAGCAGGACGGCGATGCGATCCTTCTCCTGGGCAAGACGCGGGAAGACCTGGGCGGCAGTGAGTATTTGAAAGTGACCCATCACCGGGAACAGGGATCGCCTCCGTTCCTCAGTCTCGAGACGGAGAAAGCGCTTCATGATTGTATTCTGAGCGCGATCCGCGAGGGGGTTGTGCAATCCGCCCATGATTGCTCGGATGGCGGGTTGTCTGTCGCATTGGTTGAATGTTGCGTCTCTGCCCCGGACGCTCGGCGAGGTGCTGTGGTAAGATTACCGCTCGATACATTGCGGCGGGATGCCTTGTTGTTCGGTGAGAGCCAATCCCGCGTCGTCCTTTCGGTGAAGCCCGAGCTGGTTGACCAGGTATTGAATCGCGCCAGGGACTTTGGTGTTCCAGCGATCAAGATTGGAACGGTCGGAGGTGATCGTTTCGTCATTGATGTCGAGAAGGGGCAGTGGACCGAGGGTTGCCGTATCGATCTTCCGATCGAGGATCTTCACGGCCGGTGGGCCTTTTCGATTGAACGAACGCTCAATGAAGCATGAGGGATTGGCTAAGGAGTACGGTGTGATGAGTCAGAACCGAAAACTCTCTCCAATCGCCTCACGCCTCACGCGCCGCGCCTTACCCATGATTACTCCTGATAAGTTCCACGACGAATGTGCCGTCTTCGGCATTTACGGCCATAAGGAAGCGGCCAACCTCACCTATCTCGGGTTGTATGCCCTGCAGCATCGCGGACAGGAAGCCTCCGGCATCGTTTCGGGCGACGGAGAACAGTTTCACGTCCATAAGGGGAAGGGACTTGTCGCGGATATCTATAATACCCACGCGCTCGAACAACTGACCGGTTCGATGGCGATCGGCCACAATCGCTACTCCACGGCAGGGGGGAACGACCTCAAGAACGTCCAGCCGCTCTCGGTCAACTTTGCGTTCGGAAATCTGGCGCTCGCCCATAACGGCAATCTCATCAATGCCCAAGTGCTGCGTCACGAGCTTGAAGCCTACGGCGCCATTTTTCAATCGACCTCGGACAGCGAAGTCATCATCCATCTGATCGCCCATTCGAGGGCCGATACGCTGTTGGCCCGCATCATTGATGCGTTGAGCCAGGTCCGCGGGGCGTTTTCGGTGGTCTTGCAGACGGATGACGGGATCATCGCGGTACGCGACCCCCATGGGTTCCGGCCGCTCTGTCTCGGTCGGCTGGGCGATACCTATCTCGTGGCCTCGGAAACCTGCGCCTTCGATCTGCTTGGCGCTGAAATTGTGCGCGAGATCGAACCCGGGGAATTGGTCGTGCTGAACGACAAAGGGGTGACGAGTTATAAGCCTTTTGCGCCGGTCAATCCGGCCATGTGTGTCTTTGAATATGTATATTTTGCCAGGCCGGACAGCAAGATCTTCGGCGCGAACGCGGTCTATGCCACACGCAAGGCCTTAGGTAGACAGCTGGCGAAGGAATCGTCGGTGCCGGCGGATATCGTCGTTCCCGTACCGGACTCAGGGGTGCCTGCCGCGCTCGGGTATGCCGAGGGGGCGGGGATTCAGTTCGAACTCGGACTGATTCGGAATCACTATGTCGGACGCACCTTCATTGAACCGGAGCAATCGATCCGCCATTTCGGCGTGAAGGTGAAGCTCAATGCCGTGCCGGAGGTGCTGGAGGGAAAACGGGTGGTCGTGGTCGATGATTCGCTGGTGCGTGGCACGACGAGCCGTAAAATTGTGAAGATGATTCGCAATGCCGGGGCCAAGGAAGTGCATCTGCGCATCAGTTCGCCGCCGATCGTCTCACCCTGCTTCTATGGCATCGACACGCCAACCAGGAAGGAATTGATTGCCTCCAGCCATACCACCGAGGAGATCCGGAAATACATCACGGCCGATAGCCTCGCCTATCTGAGTCTCGACGGCATGTTGAACGCCGCTCCTGGCACACCGGGCCAGTATTGCAACGCCTGTTTTACCGAACGCTACCCCATCGCCCTGACCCGCGCTGAGGAATGGCAGCTCGGTCTCTTCGAACCGTCTACATAGGCCGCATTCACAGACTCTTTTATACTTCCTGCCAACATTCGGATGTATGGTCAAGTTTCCACGATCCTCTCCCGCATTGTGCATGAAGGGAGGCTTTGGCACGATATATCCCCTCAAGGATTGACAGAGAAAACCACTATGAGGCTGACTGGTTTCCTGGTGATGGATGCTCTTGAGCAAGGATGGCGATGACGACACATCCGACCTCAAGACAATTCTCGTTGCGACCGGAATTGCACTTCGGTCTCATGGATTCGGTCTGTGTGTCCTTTGGAATTGGACGCGGCGAATGCTGGAATTCCCATTGAGGCTTGCTACACTGAACCCATCATGATCCGACTCGTGAAAAAGTATCGGACCGTGCTGCGTGTAGGCCTGGTTGTGTCATGGATTCGTCTCTTGTTGCGGGTCAAGAGTTTGCCGCTGGTGCTGGACCGATTGAATCCTCGCGCGATGACGGGAAGGCGTGATGAGGCAGTGATGGGGGGATCTGGCCTACTATGTGGATCGCTGGCTTCAATTGTTTCCGTACAACAAGAAAGGGAATTGCTTCCCACGGTCATTGACACTCTATTGGTTCGCCCGACGATTGGGGCATCCGGTTCTCTTTCATTGTGGTGTGAGAAAAGAAGTCTTCGATCTCGATGGCCATGCGTGGCTCATGTTGGATCATCATCCATTTCATGAGACGAGCCAGCATCGGCAACGTTTCACCGTCACGTTTTCGTATCCGACGGATTCCCTTAGCGGCGGCCAACAGGATACTGGCAACCTGCATCAGAAAAACCGGAGGGCGATGTTCTGACGAACCATTTATCCCTTCCCGCTCGCGTACGAACCTCATTCTGAATCGATATTCCCTTTCTCCTCATCTTCGTCGATGCCCCCTCGTTTGTGTGGCCATCCAGTCCGATCCTGGTGGCCGATAGCACGGACTATGCGCCTGCTCATCCTCCTCCCTATCAGTAATCCTCGTCCCGGCTCTCTTTCTCGCTATATTTTAAAAACCTGTCGCAGACAGTCAGGTGTTCCATGCCGTGTTTCTCCGTACCTCCAAAGTAGGGGCTATCCCCAGCTTCTAGTGAGCTATGCAGAAGCTGGACGTAAGTCTAGTCTTTGCGACTACATGGCGCTGTTCCTTGACCACGATGGTTCGAAAGGTCTGGAGGAGTCGCCGGAGGAGAATTACTGCGTGTGATTCTTATTCTTGCCGATTCCACAGACCCTTGGGCAACGCTGGTGCATAGAGAAGTGCAATGTAGCGGCGGCGATGTATCCTGGGTCCAGCCTCCGCAACTCTTAGACAGGATCTTAATAAACTGGCCGGTGGTAACCGGGACCTCAGTCGTACCTCGTACGGTGGTGATCGAGGGCGATACCATTCCTTTTGATGACCTTGCCGAATGCCAGTTCACCATGACTCCTGAAGGGGCAATCTATTGTCTCGACGTCAGCAGCGCTCCTGGATTCTGGTGCTGCCCGCAAGAGGTTCAGCAGCCGATCGTATGCCGTCTGGTCGATTGTCTTTCTGAAACGGGGAGTGTATCGCTTCATGATTCTCCTGATGGGCCCGATGGCCGATCCAGTGCTCGCGAACGTGTGTGCGAGACTCGCAGCCAGGAATGCTGATCTCATGCTTGTCCATCCGGAGCTTCTCACCGGTTTATGGGATGGCCGGTTCGTGGGGGCTGGCCGGCCCATGAATATAGATGGGTGAGATGATGGCGCTCAACCAGGTGGAGGATGCGATGACCACAGCGGCCGAAAAATGCGAGCTCCAGTTCTCCTTGCATGGAGTCGAACTCCACTATCAGACATCATCTTCAGCGTTTATGGCTCCCGTGCTGGCATTTCTTCGACATTTTCGTACTGATATCGTCTCTTGAGGTGCCGCTCTCACGATTCGGTTCGAGGAGTTGCCAGTCGAGCGGAGATGCCGGTGAAGATTTCCGATTCGGCGAAGAGTTTATTCTCAGGCGCGAGACCGTCCATGGGCGATTCTATACGTTCCATCTGGCGATGCGACGTGAAACAAGACGGCGATCGATTGATCGCCGATTTTCACGAGCAGGGCCTGTTGGTGATCGATGGTTCGCGAGGACTTGCCGAAGGCTATTTCATCCATCCGGAGGCGATGCATCCGGACGTCTGCACGAGCTTCTTCCACTATGCGCTAACGGAGTTGTTGAAGCGGCGGGATGTGTTTACGGTGCACGCGACCGCGCTGGAATTTCATGGCCATGGCGTCCTGATTCCGGGCTACAGTGGTCAGGGAAAAACGACCACATTCTTGTCTCTGCTCCGATCCGGATTTCGCTATCTGTCCGACGATTATCCGCTGCTCCGTGATCTGGGCACCCATATAGAATTGCTGGCTTTTCCCATGAAGATCGATGTCACGGATCGCACGATTGAATTCTTTCCTGAGCTGCGCAATGCGGCGCCAAGGATCGTGCAGCCGGGAATCTATAAGAAAAACTTTCAAGCCGAAGACCTCTACGTAGGTTCCATCGGTAGTTCCTGTGTGCCCGCGATGATTCTCTTCCCGCGTGTGGTGGACATGCCGCACAGTTGTTTAGAGCCATTGCCGAAAAGTCGTGCTCTTGAGGCCATCATGCCCCAGGGATTGCTGGTCTATGACCAGGCCGTCGCGCGACGTGAGTTCCAGGTCTTGTCACGACTCGTGCAGCAGGTCGACTGCTATCGCCTGCATTTCGGCCGGGACGTTCTTGATCTTCCCAAGCTTGTTACGCCGTTGCTGGAAATGCGCGTGAGCGCGTGAGGGGCCATGGTGATTGAAGCGGCAAGATGGTTTCTGGAACGAGCGGCGGAGTATACCTTCTCAGCTTTTGCGTCGTGGACGAATTTTGCTGCCGCCATTGGAGCGATCAGCGGGACATTTACCGATTTGACCAGCGGTTTAGCGTGGCCCTATCTCCTTGCCAGCCTCATAATCTCCGGGGCCGTTTTTATCTTTTCAAGAAGGACCGAGGCTCTTCCAATATCCTCATTCAGGGAATTCCTCTTTCCCCGGCATGTGTACCGTCACCCGTCTGCCGATCTGGACTACCGGTTCTATATCGTGAGCACTTTTCTCAAGGTCCTGCTCTGGGTTCCAATATTGACCGGCATCGGCCTGCTCGGACAAAAGACGATGAAAACCGTGCTGATCGGGTATGCGTCGTGGGAACCACCCACAACGTTGCCATTCGCGTATCTTTTCGGCGCAGTCTTACAGCATTCCCCTCTTCCGATCTCCTACGGTCCTCTGGTGAACCGGCTCATCGTGAGCCCGATCCAGCACCAGGTTCATCACAGCATCGATCCGCGGCATCGCAATAAGAATTTTGGTCTCAAGTTTGCTCTGTGGGATGCCCTATTCGGCACGCTCTATGTTCCCAGAGGGACCGAACAGCTGAAGGTCGGTCTGCCGGATGCCGATCCTCAAGAATTTTCAACTGTCGGCAAACTCTATTTTCTTCCGTTTGCGAAGGCAGCTCGAGAACTTAGCTCATTGCCGGACAGGAGAGGATGATGCGGGCACAGCCTTCTCACAATAAGTCCTCTTGGTCTTCGGCGACCCAATCCGTCGAGCAGATGACCTCAGCGCGGTTTCGCGAATCGCAATTCTTGATTTGGTGCGCAAGAACTACTCTTTCGGATGCAACGCGCCGCCATATTCGAGAGGCTGCGCAAGACGGCATGAATTGGCCTTTGCTCCTGAATTTAGCGCGATATCATGGCGTAGGACCGCTACTCTATCGATCAATCAGTACAGTCTGTGCCGATCTGGTCCCCAGGAAGCCGCTCGACTACCTTCGCCAGGTCACGCAGGCAGGGAACGTATTGAATCGGGCTCTCGCGCGAGAGCTCGTGCAGCTGTGTCGAGCATTTGATAAGCGTGGTGTGCCAGCCATTCCTTTTAAAGGCGCCGCATTAGCGGCGATGGCCTATAGAGACATCACGCTACGAGACTTTGACGACTTGGATTTTATCGTGCCACAGCATCGTCTGGCTGATGCGCAAGAGGTGTTATTGTCGGAAGGCTATCATCAGCGGGACCGATCGCAGGATGAGCCCGATAGCGTTCATGCCGATGAGCCCTATCACGTGTTCGTCAAAAAAAATAGCGTGTTGCAAGTGGACTTGCAGTGGGTCATGGCTCACGAGCAATTCGCGTTCCGTCTCGATCGGCCGGAAATCTGGGGTCATCGTGCTCATGTGTCGATCGATGGGCAAATGGTCAGAGGCCTGGCTCCGGAAGAACTGCTGATCGTATTGTGTGTCCACGGCTCCAAACATGCGTGGGAGCAGCTCAAGTGGATAGCGGACGTGGCTGAACTGCTTCGTTCGCATTCGCTGAGTTGGAAACGGGTCTTCTCGAGGGCAAGCGAATGGAAATGTCGGCGTATGTTGTTGTTAGGCTTGGCGCTTGCCAATCGACTTATGGAATTCCCGCTCCCGCCGGACATCCTGAATGCGATAGCTGTCGATCCTGATGTGACCGTGCTGGCCAGGTGTATGCCGAAAAGCGTACTGGCCGATCAGCAGCATGGGATCGACGAACAGGACGCTGTCGCGCTCTATTTTTCTCTCAAAGATGATTGGCGGGAATGCTGGTGCTATGGTCTTATTCTGCTCCACCACGACCATCCTATGCTTCGTCGTCTGCCTTCGTGGTTTCGTTGGCATAGGCAGCTTACCCTGCTCGCCCGCGTCGTGCGGCCTCTTCGCGCATTCGCGATTCGGTATCTTCCGGTCAAGAGCCTGCGCCGCGCTTTCAATTGTTTCCGGAAACCGGCTCAGTGAGAACCTCCTGTCATTTCCGATCTTCCTCTGGTGTCAGCGCCCGTTGCTCCTGAAAAAAACTGCATGGTAGGATAGCGCAACAGTGCGAGGCGCGTATGGTTGACGGCATACAAGAAGAACTACTAGCCTAAGCCTATGATAGAAGCACGAACAAAATCCGACCACGTTCTCGTTCGTGCCGTAGGCTCTTCATGGCTAAAGGAGGCTTTCATGAAACGAACGCTCTTGATACTCGGTGCGCTGCTGGTCCCTGTCCTTGCGGCCCATCTGGTCTTTGCCGCGGGGTTTTTCAAGGTCGGAGAGAAGGCGCCCTCGTTTACGCTGACGTCCATCACCGGTGAGACTGTGGGGTTGGATACCTATAAGGGAAAGGTCGTGGTGCTGGGACTTTTTCATATCTGCGATCCCTGTATGATGCAGGGGTCGACCCTCCAAAAAGTTTCCGAGATGACAAAGGGTAAAGACGTGGCCGTGCTCGGCGTCAATTCTGCCGGTAACTCCAAAAAAGAAATCGGCGAGTTCTTGTCCGCCTTTCCAGTGAAAGTCACCTATCCCTACCTGCTGGATCCGAACAAGGTCACGGACAAATTGTACGGCGGAGGGAAGTTTATTCCCAATGTGTACGTGATCGATCAGCAGGGTGTGATCCGATGGCAGCGTGTCGGCAACATGGACCTGGCTGGTGAAGAGGTGATTGTGGCGGAAGTCGACAAGTTATTGGCTGTTGGAAGCAGTAAGATGTAGGAAGCGGGGAGGCCGGGACCTCTCCCTGCTCGCAGAGCCCCACGATGAAAGGAGTGGGATGGAGCCTGATGATCTCCTGTGCTCGCGCAACGCGCGGCCTCAGAAGGCCCTCGTTGGACGCCCGCAGTGGGAGATCAATCAGCCTCCACCCCTGAAGAGATAACGAGCGAGCCTGGAGGGATGATCTAGAGGGATGAGGGGCGCTCGATGCGCGCATTCTTCGGAGAGACCCGCCTCCCCGCTTAGAAACCAACCGACTTCCGCCGAGGGAGGGAGAAGAAGGGCATGGACGAGACGGAAGAGGGAAAGCAGAAGTTTTTGGATGTGGTGAAGGGGACTGATGCCTCCGTACAGGTCGTGATTCCCGTCACGCCTTCAAATAGTATGTTTCTGATTTCCCTGACGAAGGGCCCGAATCGAAAATTTATTACGATCTCGGAAGACGACATGATCGATTTACCCAACGAAGCCAGCATCCAGACGAAAGTCACGAAGGTCGTGAAGGACGCCGTGGCGGCATTATGAGCGAGATGGACACGAAACGTGGGAATGGCGGGATATATCAGTGAAGCGAAACGATATGACGTACTTGACGCGCACGTCGTGCTATCTGTCCCTAGGCCTTCTATGAAAAACCTGCTTCCCGGTATCTGGCAATGGTCTTGGTTCTCCGAAGAGAAGCAGATCGATTTTAACGGGCTTTTCCTGACGGTCGGGGAACACAAGATTCTCATCGACCCACCGCCGATGACAGGCGAGGCGAGTTCCGTGATCCTCCGCAACGGCCCCGTCGATTACATCATCGTGACGAATCGCGACCATGCACGAGAAGCGGCGAAGTGCCAAGAAGAGTTTCGCTGTCAGCTACAAGTACCGGAGGCCGACGCCCCCCAAATGGATCTGAAGCCGACCAAAACGTTCAAAGATGGGGAATTGCTTACGGGCGGGATCTGGGTAATTCATTTAAAAGACCAGAAATCTCCCGGCGAATCAGCTCTGTTCATTCAGCAAGGGAAAGGTGTGCTGATCGTCGGCGATGCATTGATCGGGAAGCCGTCCGGTTCCGTCAGTTTCCTGTCCGCAGAAAAATACGCCGATGCGACCAAAGCTCAAGAGGGACTCCGTCGCCTCCTCAAGTACAATTTCGATAGTCTGCTGGTCGGCGACGGTGCCTCAATTCTGACCGGCGCCAAGCAGGCGGTCGAACGATTGCTCCAACCCTCATCATGATGACGCTGCGCAACGGCCTCTCCGAAGAACTCAATCGCCAGGGGAACGAGCACTTTTCGCGCGGGCTCTATACTGATGCCTACACGTGCTATGCAAAAGCGTTGGAATGCGATCGGCTGACCGGGGACCAACGGGCGTTGGCGGCCACGTTGGGCAACCTCGGGAACATTTGCGCGGTCAGTGGGCGTCGGGATTCGGCACTGACCTACTATCAAGAGGTATTGGAACTGCAGAAGATTCTTGGGGATGAGAAGGGGATCGGGACGACGTTGGGCAATTTGGGAAACCTCAGGGCCGATGCGGGCGAGTGGGATCGTGCCAAGGCCTACTATCTGGAAGCCTTGGATCTCATGTGTAAGACTCACGATGAGCCGGGCAAGGCGGTGCTTTTTTCGGATCTTGGCTTGGTCGCGCGCGAGACCAAAGAATACGAGCAGGCGATCCGATACTACGAACAATCGTTGGTTTTGATGCGGCGGTTGGGGAATCAGGGAGGCGTGGCCGATGCCTGGCGCATGATCGGTCGAACATTTTTGATGCAGCAACGTTATGACGACGCCATTGCCTGCTGCCAGACCAGCCAGTCCATTGCCGAGCGTTCTCGCGACGAGTTGCGGACAGGTGGTGCCCGTTACGTGTTGGTCCAATGTTATGAAGCGACCGGCAAGCTGCGCGAGGCAGCGGATCTTCTGGAACTTGTGGTGCATATGGATCGCAAATATCAGCTGCCGAAACTTGAGGAAAACACCCAATGGCTGGCGACCCTGCGTGCCAACCTCCTGGGGCAGGATGAGGCACCGCCTCATCGAAAGACCCATGTATGAGTGACGGAGCTTCGACGCCGTGGGCCACTCTCAGGGCCTCGCTGGTCCCCACATTTCCCCAGCTCTTAGAAGCGGAACCAGGCGGTGCGCTGGCGATGGACCTTGGCTCCGATGGGTGGCTGCTGGAACTCACACCGGACGGCCGGCTGCTCTGCCAGTATGGAATGGCGATCGACGATGTGATGACTCTCCTGTCCGATGGGACGCCGGAGGACCTCGGCACCGACGAGATCGCGAAGCAGGCCAAATACTACATTCAACCGGCAGTCGCAAAATACCGGGCGATTCTGCTGAAGTCAGGATTTTCTGAACAGACAGAAATGAACGAGGAGTATGTGGCGGCTCGCTTTGAACGGAGCGTGGACGTGACAAATCCGATAGCCGTGCAGGACCTGATGCGCTGGTGTGTGCGAACGATCGGCGTGGCCCAGTGAGCAGAAGGATCGACACGTTCGATGACCTTCGCGATGCGATGACGGCATATCGGTTACCGGGGGTTTTAATCGCTGGTCTTGAACTGAACCTCTTTACGGCCATCGGTACGGATTCATGGACGATTCCTGAGCTGGCCCGTGACGTGAAGGTGAGTGAGCGAGGGCTGGCCATTCTCTGCCGGAATCTCGCGATGGCCGGCGTGCTGAAGAAAAAAGGCGGGACCTATCGGAACAGTCGGCTGGGTGCCACGGCGTTGAATGCACACCATCCGGCCTATCGGGGGGACTATCTCCAGCTGATGACGAGCCATTGGGCTGATTGGGGACGGTTGCTGGTATCGGTAAAGAATGGACTGCCGCTCAATCATGATGAGCCGGAAGAGCCGGACTATCGTCGCCGGTTCACGTGGGCGATGCATCACCGGACTCTGGAGACGGCCCCGAAGATTGCGGCCCAGATCAACCTGCGTGGAGTGCGGACCCTGCTCGATCTCGGCGGCGGTCCCGGCACCTATGCGATGGCTTTCCTCACAAAGAACCCCATGTTGCGTGCTACGGTGTGCGACCGTCCAGCAGCCCTCGAGGTGGCGAAGGAGATTGCGTCGACTCACAAGGCTGGTGCGCGACTCTCCTATCTGCCGTTGGATGTGATGGCGGAAGACATTCCCGGCACCTATGATGTCATCTGGTATTCGAACGTGCTCCACATCTATTCGCCGACAGACAATCAGGCGGTGTTTCAGCGCGCATTGGCCGCATTGAACCCCGGAGGCCGACTGGTGATTCAGGATGCCTTTCTTCACGACCGGGAGGGCCTGTTTCCCGAAGAGGCGAGTCTCTTTGCGGTCTCAATGTTGTTGTTCACCGAGAAGGGAAATACCTATACGGCCGCCGAGACGAGGGATTGGTTGAGGAGCGCGGGATTTGAGCGGATCAAGGTTTTGCGGATGAAGAAGGGAACGGAGGACTGGGAGGACGGGATCCTGGAAGCCCGGCCTCCAAAGACGAATGCAAGAACGCCCGCCCGCCGAACAGGATCAGCAAAAAATTCGCGATCCCGCTCAGCGCACTGAAGAGGAGCAGGGGACCAATCTCGCCCTGTTCACCCAGGATGCTCGTGACTGTGGCAAGGTCTAACGCCAATCCCACCGTTCCATAAATGACGCAGGCCATGGCGGTCCAGGCCCATCTCATCCATACGAGGGTCGCGAGGACAACAGGGGTCGCGATCAGGTAGAGCATCCATCCGGTTCGGCCTGATTCAGTCGCAGCCGGTATGAGTTGGGTGGTGTTGGCTCCGATGAGGCAGAGTCCCGCGAGCAGGCCAATGAGTGCCCAGGTATGTCGCATGGAAGGAATGATACTCATCTCCGCTGCGCACGGCAACAGGATCTAATAGCAAGCGAGTGGATGATCGCGCTGGATTACGGCGATGGCAGATCCATCTGACAGCGAGTCTCAATCTGGTCTTCTAATCTATGACGGCGAATGCCGCCTGTGTGTCACCGCGAAGAAAGGCCTCGAACGACTGGAGCCTCACGCCGATACCTCTGCGGTGCGCATGGTGCCCTATCAAAGCGAAGAGGCCAAGCAGGCTTTGGGAGAAATTTATCGGTCTGGTCGCCCCCATGTTGCTTTCCTCGTACATCCCAATGGGGAGGTTGCTCGTGGGCTCGATGCCTTTCTGGCCCTCCTGCCGGGCCTTAAGGGTGGGCGGATCCTCTCCGTTATCTTGAGCTTTCCGTTGATCAAGCCCTTCGGTTACCTGCTGTATTGGTTTGTTGCCCGTTACCGATACGTAGTTTTTGGCAAAGTTCCGCTTGCGAGAGGTTCCGGTAACTCCAGTAAACTGCATCGAGAGACATCGCATAAGTAAACGCCTGCCCTCCCGGCCTCCTATCCATCTTCTGTCCAATGCTCCCCCTCTTTCGAAGGGTTTTCTCCCCACAGTGGGGAATTTACGCTGAAGGGCGTCAATGCGAAACTCCGGGACAAGCGAGGGAGGCCCGCATATGACGATGATTCAATGGCTGTCTGTCACGATAGGTGAAATGAGGGAATGGTTCAGGCCGATGGGGCGTATGTGCGTCCCGGTTTATCAGGAGCAGAAGACCGCTATGCGACGGAACAAGGCTTTCTGCGTCGCGTTGATCGCGTTAGCCATGACTGGCTATGGCCTTCCAATGACGGCGTGGACTGCCGACATGTCATCCCTCGCGCCAGTGAAACCCCGGAAGGTCGTGGCAGCTGGTATCGGGTATGAGAATGCTGAGGCTTCGACGATTACCGTGAAAACCTACGATGCCGAGAACGGCGCGATTCTCTCCGATGAAACGTATGAGTTGAACGTGAGAGAGGATGCCGCATCAGCGGGCAGCCAACCCCGGGAGCGGCTTTTTGCGGGCGGTGTTGGCCCGGGGGCTGACGGACTTTCAGAGTTCATGCTCCGCGTCTATGACGCGGCCACAGGCCGGTTTCTCTGGGAAGGTCTCCTGAATCTCAATGTCAGCAATCAGGAATCCGGTTCCACTTATCGAGTCGTGGCCCATCTTGCGCCACAGGCGATGGTGACCCGGATCCGCAGCCGAGGCCCTATCGATGGTCAACCTCAATTTTTCCTCCGTGCCGTGGACCCGGCGACGGGACAGCTTGTATGGACCGATCAGTTCTCAGCCGGGACGGGCAGGCTTGCGCGTGCAGATCGTATCGGCAGGGCAGTCATTGGTCAGACAGAGGGATTGGCAGCCCCATCTCAACAGATCGAGTTTCGCATCCGGATGTTGAATGATCAGAACAGGCAGATATTGTGGGAAGACACAATGGAACCGACGGTGGAGGAGACGGACGTGGCAGTCGGACGCGATGAGTCAGCCGAGAATCTGCCGACTTGGCGTGGAACAGGGTCCGATGAGATGAAAAGGGAAGTGATTTAATCTAATCAGGAAGGAGAAGGTTCGGTCCTACCGGTAGAGGCGACAAGACCGTTGCGAATTAAATTTTCTTTCTGTGCTCCTGTAACTGATCCATCCACCTGGACTGAAATTGCTCATACGACAGGGAGAGCTGCGATTGCATGGCGGCAGAGAGTGCCTGCCTGGCCTTGAGGCGTGCGAGGAGTTCTTGCACCCGAGGGATGCCGAAGCGGTCGATCAGATAGTGCACGGCCGAGTTGGCCTCCAAATAGGCCATGGTTGCAGCATCACTGGATAACTCTCCCCATGCCCCCTCCAAGGCTGTCAGAGGGATCAGTGTAAACTGCTGCTTCATGGTCTGCTCGAGATCCGACCAGCGATCCCCGGACAATTCCATGGCTAATCCTTCGTTGAGCCAAGTCGGAACGGCACTATCGCCGGGGCCGAGTTGATCGTGCAGGAGGGCATGCACGAATTCGTGTCGGAGCACGCGCGTGAGCCAGGCACGGTCTTCCAGGGCCTCTTGCGCAGGAACTTGGATGCGCCCGAGCACCGGATCGAAGAGCCCATCGGCCCATAGCGGGCTGCCGGTCGCGCTTTGAAACGTGGTCTTGGCGTGCAGGACGACGACAATGGTCTTCGAGGGAAAGTGCCCGAATTTTTGCCCGATCTCTCGATAGGCTTCTTCAAGAATCTCCAATACAGTGGCCCAAGTGGCCTGATCGGCCTCGCCGTCGAATTTCACGGTAAAGTGCGCGCTGTCTCGGTTGGTGAGTCGCGCTTCGCTCTTCTCGGTTCGGCGCACTTTGGCCGTGACGGTTCGCAGATAGGATTGTACGGTTGGGTCTTTGTCAGCGCGGGCGGTGGCTTGATCGAGGTGGCGAATGGCTTCGCCGAACTGATCCCGTTCCTGAAAGAGATCAGCCAGCGCTAGATGGGGGAAGGGTTCGTTCGGAGCTAAGGCCGCCAGCTTTTCAAGAAAGTCCTGCGTCATGGCCGGATCGCGCAGTTCCCAGTATGCATGTGCGAGATTGAGATGAATGGTCGGATTCCTGGTGTCCAACGTCGATGCTTTCTTAAATGCATATACCGAAGCTGAGGTGCCCCCGGCCTTTTCGAGTTGAATTCCGAGATTGTTCCAGAGCACCGCAATGTACAGGCGCGTCTTACCTTCCGATGACACACTGGCCGGTATCCCGGTCAGCTTGGTTTCAGCCGTTTTGACGTTTCCCTTCTCGATCTCATCGCGGATCGTTTCCAACAGGTCCTGATATGTCGTGTCCGGAACCACACTAGGGTCGATCAGTCGAGTCTGTTTAGGCTCCTGGTCTTGGGAGCGGTCATGATGTGGTTCAGGCGGCGACTCATGAGAGCCTTCCACGACGGCAGTGGTCTGACCTGGAGGCGTCGTAGGCATATAAGCCGGTTTGTACCAGGCTTGATAGATGATGAACAGTCCGAGCAGACAGGCGAGGGGATACAAGATGTGAGAAATGTTACGACGGTACATAAGGGCCTATTCGGATGAGACTCAGTGTAGCACCCTAGGGAAGCTCTACAAAGGATTGTCAGAAAATTAACAAGACTCGCAGAATGCGGGAAACCTAATGTGGGCACGTGAGACCATTGATGATCCGCCCGTGTGGCACAGTAAAAAACTGTCCCGCAGGATGCTCAAAAAGTTTGTCCAGCAAGGCCGCAGCGAGTGAAGGGCCGAGGAGGTACAGACCGCCCTTCGTGTGGGCCGTTCGCCATTTGAATGGTTCTTGGCGAACGGAAAAACCCCTCCAGTACTTCCGACTTCTGGAAATTTCTTTTGGTACGTTGAGGGTCTAAACGATGCGAGAACGAAGCTGGCGGACTTTTTCAGCATCCTGCTAAAAGGGTTGTCGTGCTCGTTGAGGAGGGGGAGAAGCTGTGATACGATCCGCGACTGTGATGTGGCGCTCTTCCGAGCCCGAACCCTCTGAACAGTTTCAGCAATGGCTGGATCGTGTCTCGCGTCCAATCGAATTCGCGACTCGCGATGCATTCGCACATCTGCCTACCGTCAAGAATCTGAATCGCTTTGTCTCTTCACAGGTCATGCAGGCGCTGTCCCATCGTGTCTATCCACGGGCAATTGAAGCGGCAATGCTCCAGCTCCGAGAGCTGTTTCTTGAAGACCAGCAACGGCTCCTGGCAAAGGACCAGCAGCGTCGGCTGCAGGAAGCCGCGGTCATTCTTCGGGTCTTGCGCGAGGCCGTCCGCGATTCGGCCCAGGCATGGCAGGAACAGGAGCCTGTCGCAGTGCGTGAACCTGTCATGAATGAAATCCCAGCGCGGTCATGGTGGGCGCAACCCATCCGTTTCGTGAAGGGGGTCGGTCCGAAACGCACGGCGTTCCTCCAATGGTTCGGGATCGAGACGGTTGAAGATGCCCTGTGGACCCTGCCTTGGCGCTATGAAGATCGATCGGTCATGACCCCGATCGGACAACTCGCGCCGGCTGTGGAGGCCTCGATTTGTGGCACGATTATCCGAAGCGAAGCAAAGCGCGCTCGCAGTCGCCGCCTGGCTATCCTCGATATTGTGGTGGAGGATTCAAGCGGACGGCTCCAGGCGGTGTTTTTTAATCAGCCGTTTCTCGAACAACTATTCACTGTCGGGACGCGTGTCATGTTCACCGGGCGGATGGTGGCCGGTAAGCAGGGGTGGGTGGATAGCAGAATGGAGGTGGCGCAATACGAAGTCGTGGGCGCGGAAACCGAAGCGCCGTTGCATGTGGGCCGTATTGTTCCCGTGTACCACGAGACCAAGGGGTGGACGTCCCGGCAGATGCGTGTGCTCATGAAAAGCTTGCTGGATGCGCATATCGCCGAGGCGCAGGAAATATTGCCGGTCCCGCTTCGTGCCCGCTATCGATTGCCGCCCATTCAACATGCCATTCACGATGTGCATTTCCCTCAGCCTGGGACGGATGGGAGACAGCTCGATCGAGGTCTTACGTCGGCGCATCGGCGCTTGGCGTTCGAAGAACTGTTTGTGCTCCAGCTCGCGTTGGCGTCGCGGCAGCGAGTCATGAAGGAAGAGGTCAAGCAGGTGTCGTTCAATTCGAAGACACCACTCCTCGGCAAGCTGGATCGGGCGCTGCCCTTTCAGTTGACCGCGGCGCAAGAACGGGTGATTCACGAGATTCTGTCGGACATGACGTCGCGCAAACCGATGAACCGCCTGGTGCAGGGCGATGTCGGATCCGGCAAAACAATTGTAGCAGTCCATGCGATGGTGTTGGCCTGTGGATCGGGTTATCAGGCGGCATTGATGGCACCGACGGAAATTCTCGCCGAGCAACATTATCGGACGATGAAAGGGCTGTTAGAACCGCTCGGGCTTTCCGTGGTGCTCGTGAGTGGTGGTGGCCGTGCGTCGGCGCGTAAAGCCGTTCGCGAACAGGTCGCCTCCGGGACCGCGCAGGTCGTGATCGGAACCCATGCGGTCATTCAGCAAGGCGTCACCTTCGCGAAACTCGGACTGGCGGTGGTGGATGAGCAGCATCGATTCGGCGTACTCCAACGGAAGACGCTCATCGAGAAGGGGTATAAGCCCGATGTACTGGTGCTGACCGCGACACCGATTCCACGAACGCTGGCCATGACGATATATGGGGATCTCGATGTCTCGGTGATCGACACAATGCCGCCGGGTCGGAAGCCGGTCCGGACATTTCTCTTAAGCGACAGCCAGCGGGGGCGGGCCTATCAGATCCTGCGCGATGAACTGCGGAGCGGCCGTCAGGCCTATGTGGTGTATCCGCTCGTCGAAGAATCGGAGAAGACCGATCTGCAGGCGGCCATGCAAGGAGCAGAGCAGTTGCAGGCGAATGAGCTGGCTGAGTTTCGTGTCGGCTTGTTGCACGGGCGGATGAAGTCGGAAGAGAAAGAACAGGTCATGGCTGCGTATAAGAAGGGGACAATCCAGGTACTGGTCTCGACGACGGTGGTGGAGGTCGGGGTCGATGTGCCAAATGCCACGGTCATGATGATCGAGCATGCCGAACGGTTCGGGCTGGCGCAGTTGCATCAATTGCGCGGACGGGTCGGACGAAGCGGACATCAGTCTTATTGCCTGCTGATGGCCTCGGGCGGGGTGCTGTTTCGATCGGCGAAACCCAAAGCGGCCGGCGAACCGGCATCGGCGTCCAGGGAACGACTGGACGCACTCGTGCGATCGACCGACGGGTTTGTCATTGCCGAGGAAGATCTCCGCATTCGCGGGCCAGGAGAGTTTTTTGGATTCCGGCAGTGGGGCATGCCAGAGTTTCGTGTTGCTAACTTGGTGCGGGATGCCAATATGCTGCAGCAGGCGCGGCAGGAAGCCTTTGCACTGTTGAAGCAGGACCCACAACTGAAGGCGCCGGTGCACCGTACCTTGCGTGAAACGATGTTGCGGCGATGGGAAACGAAGTTAGACTTGGGGTCGATCAGCTAAAAGGAAAACGAGGGGTGTGAGCAAGCGGCAGTATGTAGATGAGTTCTTCCCTCTTGTCCCGCGCCGTTGCCCACTCGACAGGGGGTTGTATGGGATTGTTACAGCGACTCAAACATGATCTGAAAGCGGGGTTGGCGACGTTGCGCCTTGGCACGGCGCAGGCCGCGAATCGTGCGTTGGAAGAAACGGAATTGCTGCGGATCCGACTCGAAATCCGCAAACTCGACCAGCAATTGAACGAGCTGTATCGGGATGTCGGCGAGCGAGCAGTCGGCCTGTGCGAGGGGAGCGAACCGGTAGAACGGGTGTTGTACGACGTTGAAATCGCTCGACTCGTCAAAGACATTCAACAGCGCAAAGACGCGCGCGCGAAGCTTGAATCGGACATGACGGAAATCCGGAACGGCACATGAATAATCCGCCACGCACGATGCGCCTCGCCGGCGTGGATATCGGCACCCTCACTTGCCGGTTGTTGATTGCCGATCTGTCTCCTGGTGGACAGCTCATAGAAATACGATCTGAACGACGAATCCTTCGGCTGGGGGAGGGCGTCGATCAGACAAAACAGCTGAGCATTGCGGCGATGGATCGAGTGCTGCAGTGTTTGCGGGAGTGGAAAGACGTCATCGATATCTATCACGTGAATGCCTGCATTGCCGTTGCCACCAGCGCAGTTCGTGATGCCAAGAATCGGGACGAATTCCTGGAGCGTGTGGGCTTTGAAGCAGGTTTCGAAGCCGAGATCATCACGGGCGATGAAGAAGCCAGGCGCACATTGTTGGGCATTCGCTCCGGCTTGCCCCCTGGCGTGACTAACGTATTAGCCCTCGACATCGGCGGCGGCAGTACCGAGTTCATCCTGGATCGGCCAGGCCAGAAGCCGGTCGTCGTCCGGTCGATTGATATCGGCGTTGTCCGCTTATGCGAACGCCTTCTCCACCACGATCCCCCGACCGGCGACGAAGTGCATCAGGCGCGCGAGTGGGTCGAGAGAGAAACGAAAGCAGCAGTCGCAGACATGGGTAATTATCAAACAGCAACCTTCGTCGGCACCGCCGGAACCATCACAAGTTTGGCAGCGATGGCCCAGAAGCTCCCCGCCTATGAACCGGCCAGAATCCATAATTACATGCTGAAGCTTGATACGATTCAAGAACTCGAACAGACACTTCTCAGCCGAAAGAAAGCTGACCGTGTCGGTCTGCCCGGCTTAGAAAAAGGCCGAGAAGAAGTCATAGTTGCCGGCGCGATCATCATCCGGACGATCATGGAAACGTTGGGCGTCTGTGGGTGCCTTGTGAGTGATCTGGGTTTGCGAGAAGGAGTGCTGATCGATCTGGCGAAGCGAATGTGATAAGGGCGAGGACCCAAACGATACCGGTAGGAATCTCATGACGGAGCCATTGCCATCTTTCGTTCACAACCTGGGGAAGACGCTTGAAGAACTGCTGGAAGTTTCTGGCGTCTTGCTTCAGGACATTGAGAATCTTGTGACCGCATACAGAAATGATTGGTCCAGCCAACCGTTGCGCCGCATGTTTGTGCGTGCCTACTGGTCGATGATCGAAGGGGAAGTGTTCTGCACGAAGCAGTTCGTTCTCCGTGCCTGTGAACTAGGCGGCAAGAGTCTTTCTGCAGAGGATCACGTGTTCTTGGCTGAGAGCCGTGTAATCATAGATGAGAATGGTGGTGCATCTCTGAAGCCTGTGCGTAGCGATACCCTATCCAATTTAAAGCAAACGCTGAAAATCGTATCGTCTAAATTCGAGCTCGATTGGGCTCCTGATTTCAGCACTCAAGGCTGGGGAAAGTTAGCGCTCTCGCTAGAGTTGCGGCATCGGATTACGCATCCTAAGACCGCCGCTGAGCTGATTATTTCAGACAGCGAACTGGATATTCACAAAGACGCGTTTGCTTGGTTTCTAGCAGCATTTAATGAGTTCAAAGCAAGACTTCTTCGAAGGTGTGACGCATGAAGCCGTTAATACCACGGCAATCTGACTTTTTTATTTTTGTGAGGGAGCGGCATTCAGGGTCAGGTCTTGCAATCGTACATCTCGACTTCCGATCGAACGATTCCTTCCCGTGCTCTCCCCGTTACTCTCTCAGCAGGGTGACCAGATCGCCCTTCACCGGGCGTTGGTGAGCACAAAGGGCAATCTGGCCGCCCTGCTCTCTCTCCTTTGTTCTCCGAGAAGCTGGCTTTCGGAGCCCGCCATGGTTTTCAGGTAACAATACGTTGAACGATTGGCCGGTCAAGAAACAGAAATCTATTCTCCTGAAAATCTGCTGCGTGGCTCCTTGGCAACTCCGGTTCCTAGAAGGGGATTCGGATTCCCATTTGGAACTCGTTTGGAATCATATTTTGCCCATGCTGACCGCCTACATTCAGGTTTTGTTGAGGCGGCGGATTCGGCACAAGGGTACGGTCAAGTTCAGAGGTGTAGCCGGCACCAAAGCCCGCACCGATATAAGGAAGCAACGTCATGTCCCCGAGCGAGTAGCGTCCGCTGACCGCTGGGACATCGCGGAACACCGAACTGTTGGAGGGCGTGACGGGCATGGTGGCAATCCCAGAGTCGGTGTTCACTTCCGAAGAGAAGACGCCAGCACTATTGTTGATGAGAGTAATGGCAGCGAAACCTCTGTCGGAGTGAACGAAGGCCAATGCTACTGTAAAGGCAATAATTGCCAGAATTATGTTGAAACGAGTTTTCATGAATCACATCCTCCGACTGACCATGGCACCGGGCGCCTTCCTGGATCACCAGAAATATATATAAACATAATTCTCAGCATAAAACCTGCTGCGGATTCAGGTAATCACGATTTCTCAGAATTCAAGAGTCCGCCGGTAGGTTAACCCCTGGATTATCCCCGGTATTTGATGTGAGGTGGTCGATACAAAATGATCATGGTGACTGGTGCAGAAAACTAATCGGTTGCGCTACCGTTGCGAATACCACCGGTAGCCTTGGTTCTCCGAGAAGCTGGCTTTTGGGGCTCCGCCTGGCTTTTCGAGTAACAAGACTTTGAAGTCGATGAGACCGAACCAGGCGGGATCTGCCACGTCGTGGTAGTGGCAGCCCTGCAGTTTAGGGAGCATGTCGCCCAACGCTTGCTGCAATTCCTTCTCGGTGTAGGCACGCACGATGAACGGTTTGTTCATGGCCTGGCAGAACCGCTGAATGGTATAGGCCGCGCCTGTGCAGAGGACTTTAGTGTCCGGTTTGATGGCGAGGAATTGTGGTAGCGAGAGATAGCGCTCTTGAAAACCCAGCCAGCGGGTTGCCTGGCGCAGGTGGCTGTACTGGACTTCATACTCAGTGTGGCCTGGCAGTTTGACCGGTGCCGGCCAGCCTTCTTCGATCCCGAATTCAGTGAGGAACGCCCTGCCGCCCGGCTTCAGCACCCGCCACAGTTCTGCCACGAATCGAAACGGGCCGAGATTGAAGATCACGTCCTGGGGTAGATCGGTCCCTAGCGGCAGGCGCACGCGTCTGATCCAATCCAATGCTTCCTGATGCTGCGGCGTGTCGCCTGTTCCATCGAAGAGTTCTTTTCTGGTCAACTTCACCGGCGTCATGTCGGCCATGTTCTCGTTGTCGATGACGAGGTCGACGGAATTGTCTTTAAAGGGCAGCCATTCGCCGTTGGCGCGGGTACCGATGCCCCCCCACCCTCCGGCCTTGGCACGGGCGACCTGCAGTTTAAGGAAAGGTTGCGTGATGTCGAGCGAAATGTACCGGATGGTTTGCTTTTCGAACGGCAAGAGTTCCTTGCCTAACTCACGGGCAAGGTAGCCGAGTCCGCCGCCCACCTCCACGATGATGTGGGGTTTGGGAGCGAACCAGCCTAACTTCCGCAATTGCCGCATGAGCAGCCGGCCATAGGTCGAGCCGTTGAGCGTGTCGTTCGGCTCCCGGAAGAGATGCGAGACGGTGGTTTCGATCAGATCGAAGTGGCCGTCATCTTCGCTGCTGTCGGTCAGTTCGTGGTGGTGAAAGTCTTCAAGGTGGGCTTCTCCCTCGAATCCTTCCTTTCCTGACCAGTTTTCCCGGATTTGTTGAAGGAGCAGATCCCACTTGGCCTTATGACGATGCCCGCCCGGGGGCTCTGAGCCGTAGTAGCAGAGGGAGTAGGAGGGGAGTGACCAATGTTCCAAATGCCATTGTCCCGGTTGTCCGTCAGGTCCACAGACCTTTGTCCTGTATTTTTCCAACAGCGCGGCGATTGCCGTATGGCCGTTCATGGCCTGTAACATTTCCAGGCCGGTGCGATTCAGGCGCACGATCGGCAAGTTGTCATCGAGGGGGGCGAACCACCATTCGTCTTCGTTGTGCTGATAGGCGACGAGATCGGGGATGTGCCAGGCCAGGAGATTAAGTGTCTCTCCGGCAAGGCTGAGCGGTTCATGAACGGCGACAGCTGGTTTCATGATCGACGTCACCTAGTAGCCCGGATTATTCATGAATGCCGTCGCGAGGCGTTCGAGACCGAAACTCGCCGGGGCTTCTCGCAAGTGAGACCGACACAGGCGTACGTGCAGTCCGTCGAGGAGGCCGAGCGAGAAAAGCCCCGCCGGGCGAGAGGATCGGGCGACATAGCAGGTATTCATGAATACTCCGGGGTAGAGCGCCGCAGCCTACACGACCGGCTGGGATTCTCGCAAGGACCTGTGCCAAGTACCTGTGTGAAGTGTAGGTGAGGGAAGAGAATTATGTCTGGGAAGGCAGATGAGGGGTGTCTGTGACGGTGATGACTCCTCGCATGATGGGGTGAATGCGGCAGAGATAGGGGTATCGGCCAGGAGCGAGGCCGGGGAGTGCAAAGGTACCGTTTGGGAGCATTGAGCCGGAATCGAAGGCGCAGTGATCGCCGTCCTCCAAACAACCGGTATGGGTCACTGTGTGTTCCGTCGCGGTAGGGTTTTCCCACCTGATCGGAGATCCGGTCGAGACGGTGACAGACTTCGGTACGAAATAGGGGGACCCACTTTCAATAATGATGGCAGTGTAGGGAGGCGTCGCTGCTGTCGGCCAAGCCGAGAATAGTCCCACTGTGAGTAGCACGATTATGGGTAGACGAGGATTCATAGGGGCTCCCTGACTATCAGTTTCTCTATGGTTAGAGCCGTTTAGATCGAGAAGGATTCCATCCTCCTTTTGCCTGGTATTCTACCATGCCAATGTTCAGAGAGCACGGCTGGGAGCCGGCAATGGGAAACCCTCCCCATTGTCTCTGACCCCCGGAAATCTCTTTTGCTATGTGGAGGGTCTGAACAATGCGAGAACGCTGCTGGCGCGCTCAACATCCTGCTAGGAGTCTTCCGACACTTGACGTAAGGATTCGATTGTACGATCCTCCGCGTCATATAGGCTGTCTCGCGCGGCTCCAGTGTGAGGGGCGGGCGTGAGGCTGACGGAAGGGAGAAGATGGGACAATTCTTGCCGGCGGCAGGGTGGCGATTTCGCGGTGGGGTACTGTTGATTGCTTTGTGGGTTGCCACCAGCGACTACTGGGAGTGGAATGCCTGGGCGCTGACCTTGTCGTCTCCGACAGAATGGACAGTGCTTCGATCAGGCGAGATGGTGCCTGTGTTGGTTGAGGTTGGGAAGGAGATCAATCTCCGAAGCGTTAAATATTATTGGTATCGTGCCGATGAGGAACCCCTGGCCTCGAATCAAGCCAAGCCGGCTCTGTTCAGCCCAGCTGAAGCGGGGGTCCCCCTTTCTGGCATGGTACAGATTCCAGCCGATGCCCTGGGAACGATGCGTCTTCTGGTGGTGGGTGAAGTGACGCGGGGACGGTTAGCCGGATATGAGGACTTTGACGAGGTGCTCGTCACGGTGGAACCTGGGGCCACGCTCAACAGTATTGAGTTTGCGGTGGAGAAGCCCTGGCGGTTGAACACGATCGGACAACGCATTGTGGTGCCCGCTGTCGGGCAGTTTTCCGATAACGTGCTGCGTCCACTCACGTCGTCTAAAGCAGGGAGTACGTATCGGTCATCAAATGAGTCGGTGGTGCAGGTCGATGTCGCAGGGATCGTCCAAGTTGCGGGGAATGGGAAAGCGCATATTACCGTCGAGTGTCGTGGGAAGTCAGGGGTGCTGGAGGTGCATGTAGATGCCGATCCTGATGCCGCGGAGAATGGGGCGCCGAGCGCACATATTGCCTCGGAGTTGAACGTGAAAACCGGTAGCCTGGTTGTGCTCGATGGTCTCCGGAGCAGTGACCCGGATGGCGATCCGTTGCGCTACTCATGGAAACAGATTCGCGGCCATCGAGTGACCCTGAGCAATGTCAATGAAGCCAAGGCGACCTTTGTTGCTCCTCAAGTGTCTGAGCCGAAGTCGTTCCAATTTGCGCTCACGGTGATGGACATGGATGGACCGGATAGGGTGAAGGGGGCGGAAAGTATGCCGTCGATCATTACCGTACTGGTGAGTCCATGAGGATTGCCCCTCGGAGAGCCTTGCTTCCACATGTTGATGGCCTGAACGATCCGAGATTGCCCGCAGGAAGAGGTACATCCCTGACTGAAGTCGCTGTCTTGCAGATTCATAGCGGGGTGGTGAGGTCGCTGTCGACTCCCGCCAGGTAAAGAAGAGCAACTTTTCAACATCCTGTTAGGAGCAGTCGATGGGTGAGTTGCAAGACCCTATAGGTTCATGCTAGATGGAGGCCGTGTTAGACATCCAACGGATGAGAGAGGAGAAATTCGATGGCGAAGAACAAGAAGCAATCGTCGAAGAAGGCACCCGGAAAAGCGAAGCTTAAAGCAAAAGGCAAACGAAAGCCCGCGGTGAAGAAGGCGGCCAAGAAACCTGCTGGCAGGAAAGCTCCAAAGAAAGCTGTCACCAGGAAAGCAGTCGCGAAAACTGCCAAGAAGCGTCCTGCGGGGGCACCCAAGCCCGCCCGGAAAAAACCGGAGTTGAAGACGGTGCCAGCTGTTTCATCCAAGCCGGCTTCGGCCCCAGCTCTCGATAAGAAATCCGTGAAGCCGTTCGTGAACGAGGAATCTCAGAAGCCCACGTTGCCGCGGCCCACGGGGTCTCCGATACCGAAAGACCCCGATTTGGACGAAGAGCTGGGTGAGGATGATGTGGATATATCCGGCGAGATCGATGAGGATGTAGAAGAAGAACTCACGCTGGACGGGGAGGACGAGGATGCGGATTTTCTTGAAAAACCAGAAACCCTCATAGATGACGCAGACGATTACCACACGCATTGACACTCGAATGAGATGCCTATTCCTATTATGGAGCCCTCGGTCGAGTTGTCCGGCCAAGTGACTGAGTCTATCCCGGTATCACGGCGCCCATTCCACATGTGTATCATCCTCCCGCTGAATATTCGGTGATGAATCTTCGATGAGTCATTTTTTGTTCGTGGCCGGGGCTTTGCGAGAACGCACCTCGGAGGAAAGTGCCGAACTGCAACTCGGGCACGGACTCTGGGGACTCTGCACCGGGCTGATCCGGACAAATCTCCAAACATATCTCGATGCGCAGTCCCGTGGGCTTGTCTATGTGCTGAAGGTCGGGATCTGTGCCGAGTTTCGGATTCTGTCGCCAGTGTTGGACTTCTCCGCGCTGGATGCGTTCCTCAGTGATGAGTTGAGAACTGAGGCTAGATTTGGCTTTGTACGCATCGACGGCGTGCGCCGGTTGGCCTGCTCATCCGCCGCGAGCCAGGGGCTGTTGCTAAACGTATTGCAGATCGTCGATCAAACCGAACTGACACGACGATTGACGCTGGGCATGCATCGGCTGACACAAGCGGAGTATGACGCGATCCTGCGGGGAGCCACGGCTTAGCAGGATAACCGTGCGAGACAGGCGGGACGAGCGAGACGGACCAAATGAGATAGGAACCCAATCTGTCCACGTCGCGCCTTTCTCGCCTATCTCGCGCTTCACGCGTCACGGTCCATGGACGCTGGCGGACTGTTTGAGCATCCTGCTCTAGATCCGTTGGCCTGTCATGAGCTGGTACGCCTCATCGACCGTATCGACTTCCCTCACTGTCACATTGAGCTGAAACCCCAACTCGTTCAGATTCCATCGCGCGTCATGAATCTGCCCGCGTGGAACCAACACGGTGCGATATCCTTCTCGTGCGGCGGCTCGAATCTTGTCCGGGATGCTTCCCACCGGGCCGATCTGTCCACCCGGTTCAATGGTTCCGGTCAGGGCAATGCCTCGCTGAATGTGCTCCCCCTTGAACATGGCGATGAATCCCACGGCCATGGCCGCGCCCGCGCTTGGTCCGTCGCTGCCTGTGGGCTGATAGGCCACTCCTTGTACAGAGACGGTCCCACTATGTTGGACTGAAGGTGTGCGTTCGACGGCGTAGGCAAAGGCTTGAGCCATAGCGCCTAAATGAGCATTGCCCAGTCGCACGCCCGCGAGGAGCCATTGTAGTTGAACGGGATTGGGCTCCGGTTTCTTGTCCCACCACATCATCAGGATTTCAAACACGCCAAGATTGTTTTGGCGTATGGCCGCCAGGACCGGGAGTTCGATGACCGTGTCCGCCGAGGCCGGGATTCCACAAAGGAGGGTGGCGATCAATATATAGGTGGCGGCAAGATGGCGTGGCATCTGTGGCATCGTGGATCTCCCAATAAGAACAGAGTGAAGATGGTGTATGTCGGCGAAACGTCTGTTCATGAAAGTGTAGCAAATCCGGCTGGGTGGTACAGCGAGTTGGCGGTTCTTGCCTTGCGTTGGGCCATGGCATTCCGTATAACAGGATGCGGAAAAACCCTTTCAGCCCAGCGAAGTCTCGCGGGTGTGCACTCCCGTGACAAGAGCAAAACATCCTCGCAAGATGCTCAAAAAGGCCAGATTTCTCACCCGCCCAACCCCGTCGCGCCGAGACGCGCCGTTCCGCGGGCAAGGCCGCAGCGAGCGAAGGGTCGAGGAGGTACAGACCGCACTTCGTGTGGGCCGTTCGTCATTTGCATGGATCTTGGCGAACGGAAAAACCCCTCCAGTACTTCCGACTCTGGGAATTTCTTTTGGTACGTTGAGGGTCTGAACGATGCGAGAACGCCGCTGGCGGACTTTTTCAGCATCTTGATAAGGGGCCTGCATGATGAATCGGATGTTTGCATCGATCATGGTGGGAGGGCTGGCTATTTTTTGGCTGCCGCCTGGTGCCGCTGCTTCGAACTGTCGGATGGAGACGCCTGCTTCAGGGAAGGGAGTGGCGTTGACGCTTCATTTGGGCACCGACTGCACGGAGCAAGAGCGAGAGGCACGAGCGGTGGATGCGACGCAGCTGTTGCAGGCGTTCAGAAAAGGGGAGGGGATCGATCTTTCAGGGATGGTCGTCCGCGGCGATTTGTCTCTGGACACATTGCCAGTGGGTCCGTTACCGCCAGAGCTTGAGGGGGTGAAGGAGCTGCAGGGGCATGAGGTACGCGTGATTCCCGGTTCCATGAGGATTGTGAATTCGATCGTGCGCGGAACAATCAAGCACCAATCGAAACAAGGGCTGCTGGTGGTGAAGGGACCTCTGACATTTAGCGGGACCAGGTTTGAACAACTGGTGGATCTCTCACGGACTGTGTTCACTCAGCCGGTGACATTGTCAGGCGCGGTATTCTTGCGGGAGAGTTATTTTGTGCAGGGGCGCTTTCTGCGGGACGTGGTTGCTGAAAAAACGGCGTTTGGCCCGCATACGAGATTTCACCGGTCTGTCTTTCAGGGGCCGGTCACCTTCCAGCAATCGGGGTTCAACGGACTAGCGGAGTTTTTGGAAGTGGTCTTCGAGAAAGATGTCGATCTGTCGCGCACCTATTTCAAGTTGGGCACCGGGTTTTCCGGGAGCCGCTTTCAAGGCCTGGCAGATTTCTCTGAAGCATCGTTTGACCGTGAGGCGTTTTTTACTTTTACTGTGTTCGGCGGGGACGCATACTTTCGCCGGGCTACGTTCCGATCAACGGTGGATTTTTCCGATGCGTCGTTCAAAGGACGAGAGGATTTCTCCAAAGTCTTTTTCGAAAAAGGTCCACAGTTTACGAGAGCGACCAGATCGGCGACCGTACAGGCACCCCTGGGTCTCGAAAATCAGACAGTACAATATGCGATCACGCTCTCCCTTCTGGTATTCAGCGCCTTGCTGATCGCCTATCTCTTTCGGTCGGGGTAACGGAGAGGCCGGACCCTGGCTTACCACTACTAATAGATGGAGGCTTGCTCCGCCTCCCCCAAAGCTGGTATAAGTCCGCTTGTGGATAACCACTTCGACGCCACCGAACAAACTGAATTACCCTATCAGGTTCGCATCGAGAACTTTGAAGGGCCCCTCGATCTCTTGCTCCATCTTATCAAGAAGAGCGAGATCAACATCTACGACATTCCTATCCACCTGATCGCTCAGCAATACCTCACCTATATTGAGGCGATGGAAGACTTGAACCTGACCGTCGCGGGGGAATTTCTCGTGATGGCCGCGACCCTGCTCCAGATCAAATCCAAGATGTTGCTTCCTGCCGATGAGGCAGCCGCTGATGAGGAGGACGGGCCCGATCCCCGTGAGGAATTGGTGCGACGACTGCTCGAGTACAAGCAGTATAAGGACGCCGCCCGTCAGTTGGACGAACACGAACGGTTATGGCGGGAGATTTACAGTCGTGAACAAAGTCCGGCAGTCAAATTGGAATCGGATGAGACGCTGCTGGACAATGTCAGCCTGTTCGATTTAGTGGACGCGTTGCAGGGAATTCTTGATCGCAATCCCGGCAAGAAGCTCATGGAGATCCTGCCCGACAACTTGACGGTTCGGGAGCGGATGAGCGCGATTTTGGAAATGTTGGAGGGGCAGGAGTCGGTGAATTTTGTCGAGCTCTTCGAGCCGTCCTGCCATCGGCTCGTGATTATCGTCACGTTCTTGGCATTGCTGGAGCTTATGCGGCTTCGAACGGCTCGGGTATTCCAGGCAGAACATTTTGGGCCGATGCTCGTGTCGCGTGCGTTTTCACTCGTACCAGACCCGGCAGAATTGGATGATGCTGAATGGAGGGGAGCATGAGCTCAATTGCGGAACAAGAAACAGACGACATGATTCCGGCAGAGACCATACCGGTTATTGAGGACTGCGGGGTGCCGGACGATGCGGCGAAGGAAGCCAGCGTCGAGGCGGGGAACAGCCAGGCAGAGGCCATCGGCGCGCGGGAGCTCAAAGCTATTCTTGAAGCGGTCTTGTTCGTGTCGCCCGAACCGATGCCGGTCGCTCGGCTGATGTCCATCTTGGGGACGGTCTCAAAAGCCGAGGTGGTTCAGGCGCTGGAAATTCTCACGCATGATTTAGTCCAGGATGGGCGAGGCATTCAGCTTGTGCAGGTCGCAGGCGGGTATCGGCTGGCGACGAAGCAGGAGTATGGCCCCTGGTTGAAACGGATGGATAAAGCCAAGGCGGCGCAAAAGCTTTCTCGATCCGCGCTCGAATCCCTTGCCATCATTGCTTACAAACAGCCGCTCGTGCGGTCAGAGATTGAAGAGATTCGTGGCGTCGAAACGTCCGGTGTCCTGCGCACCTTGTGCGAGCGCAAGCTGGTGCGGATCGTCGGACGAAAAGACGTGCCTGGTCGGCCGATTATGTATGGGACGACCAAATTCTTTCTCGAACACTTCGGGTTACAAGATTTAAGCCAACTCCCGCCGTTGCGTGAATTCAAAGAACTCGGCGAGTCCGAGCAGGCCCTCCTGCCGATTGAAGAGGAGTCACTGGTGGCGGTCGAAACCTCCGAGGTTCCTTATTCCGAAACACTTACCGAGACGAGTGATCGTGCGGAAGATGAGACCGAGGTGGTTTTCGATGCAGAGACCAACGAGGCGCTGCTCGAAGAACCGGTCGAACAGGCGTAGCAGGATGCTGAAAAAATCCGCCAGCTTCGTTCTCGCCTTGAACAGGTCCTCAACGTACCACGGAGGGTACGCCTGCGGCCTGTTCTTCGGCTGCGGCCTCGCTGGACGGCCTTTTTGAGCATCCTGCGGGATGCGTTCTCCTGATGTGCCACATGTGCAGACCATTGAAGTTCTCGTGTGTCAACATGGTTTTCCCGTAGCCTGCTAGATCCGCGTGTGATGTGTAAGGCTAGCTGATCGCCCCCTTCTTTTTCCCACACCTTTCCCAAAACGGGGGTCTGTGTCGCTCCTTGAATTGCGCACGTCCAACGAGGGCCTTCTGATCCCTTAATTTGATCCCTTAATTTCTCCATAGGGAGTGGGCAGACTGTTCTTCACTGCGCGCATCGAACGAGCACAGCTTTACCGTGCGCGTTCTGCGAGCAAGAAGAGCGGTCCGCCCACTCCCTGGCATGAGGCCGCGCGTTGCGCGAGCGCCAAGGGCGCTCAGGTCCCCGTTGACTCCCCTCAAGCTGCTTTGTTAAACTTCCTATCCTCAATCTAAGTTGTTGAAAGAGGCGAACTTCTTCGGTATCACCCGGTCTTGTCATACGAGGCACCACCAAATGATAAAAATATGGCTACTCGACGAGATGTTTCAGTTTGATCGAACGCATCTGACTATCGACGGAACCCAAGGAGAATGGGGTGCCGGCGATTCGATTGCCGAAGAAGAAGAACTTCCGCCGCCGCCACCGAACGTGGTCGCGAAATCTGGAAATGGACGGATCACCATTAGCTGGGATCCCGTTCCCGATGCCATGTACTACAATCTCTATTTTCAAACCACCAAGGGCGTGCTGATCAAGTTCTCGGAGCTCACGCGCCCGATTGCCAGTGAGGACGATTTTAAAGCCGTTATCGGTGTGAAGAAAGACAAGGCCACGTGTTTGGAGGGAGTCCAGAGCCCGTTCGTCCATGACGACTTGGCTAACGGCACCTGCTACCACTATGTCATGACCGTCGTCACACAAAAAGGAGAGAGTCTCGAATCTCAAGAGGTCATGGGGATTCCCTCGCCCTACCTCTTAGCCATGAGTATCGGTAAGGAGGGTGTGGACGATGGGGAGTTCAGTTCGCCCACGGGGATCACACTTGACAAGGATGGGAACATCTACGTCGCTGATACCGATAATCATTCGATTCAGAAGCTTGACAAGTCAGGGAAGTTTCTCGCGCGATGGGGCGGCGATCCCTCTGCGCAGGAAGGAAGCTTCTACTATCCACGCGGATTGGCAGTCGGGCCGAACGACACGCTGTATATCGCGGACAGCGGCAATAACCGTGTGCAAAAGTTCGATCTCGACGGCAATGTGATGCAGGCTTGGGGAAAGTTCGGGTTTGCATGGCGCGGAGCGGAACAGGGTAAGTTCGACGTACCCTGGGGGCTGGCAACGGACGCAGAAGGGAACCTCTACGTCTCCGACACGAGCAACGCACGTATTCAGAAGTTCACTGCGGACGGTGCGGCGTTACTCAAGTGGGGTCGTGACGGGAGCTTCGACGGCGCCTTCTTTTTTCCCCGTGGGGTGGCGGTCGATTTTGTGGGCAATATCTTCGTGGCAGATGAAAGCAATAATCGCATTCAGAAGTTTGATGCTCGAGGCAGTTTCCTTACCAAGTGGGGGAAAGAGGGGGCCGGCCCAGGCCAATTCAAGTCTCCCTGGGGCATTGCCTGTGATGCGCTCGGCAACGTCTATGTGGTCGATACCGGAAACCATCGCATTCAAAAGTTCGATGGCAACGGGACCTTCCTTTGTGCATGGGGGAACCGTGGACGATCGGAGGGGCAGCTCAATTTCCCTTATGGGATTGCGCTCGACAAAGAGGGCTGTGTCTACGTGGTCGACAGCGGCAATGGGCGCATTCTCAAGTATGTGCCGACAGACGAAGAACTCAATCGTGGAAAGAGCGAGGCTTCAACCAGTCAGGTACCGAGTGAGATTCCTCCACCCCACAGTGTGGCGGTCAAAGCCGGCGATACGGAAGCCTTCCTGAGCTGGATGGAGGTCCCTGGCGCAGAGTCCTACAACATCTATTTCAATACGACCCCTAACCTCACGGTTCAGACGGCGACGAAAATTGAAGGGGTGACGAATCCCTATACACACACTGGTCTCTCGAACGATACCCCGTACTACTATTCCATGACCGCGGTGTTCGAGGGCGGCGCCGAAAGCGAGTTGTCGGGTGAAGTAACGGTCACGCCGGTGCTCATCGATGTCACAGCGCCGCAAAATCCTTATGCGGTGATCAACCATGGCGCGTTTATGACGAATACGCCCGAAATCATCGTCACGATTTCAGCGAACGATGTCGATACCGGCGTGGCGGCCTATTTTATTTCCGAGGCGCCAATGACCCCAATGGCGGGGACACCGGGATGGGTTGATGTGATACCGGACACCAAGTTTGGTGCGACGATTCCGTTTATTTTGTCCCTGGGAGACGGACCGAAGTCGATCTACGTGTGGTTTAAGGATCAAGGAGGGAACGTCTCCACCCCCGCAAGCACCACGATTTTGGTCAACACGTCGGGGTATCTGTGCGTGTCCGAATGGGGCCGCACTGGCCGTGGCGCGTCATTGTTGCATGGCGGCGAGTTCATGGCCCCGATCTACGGTCTCTGCGTCGATCAGCAAGGATCGCTGTTCGTCGTCGATAACGGCAACAACCGGATTCAGAAGTTCGACAATGCCGGGAACTTCATCATTCTCTGGGGAAACTTCGGTGCGGCCAATTCGAATTTCCATAACGCCACTGGCGTTGCGTGCGATGGCAAGGGCGACGTCTGGGTGGCTGATACGAATAATCACCGCGTTCAGAAATTCGACGGGAAGCTTGGCGCCTATCTCATGAAGTTCGGGTCGCGCGGAAACGGCGAAGGGCAGTTCAATGCACCCTGGGGCGTTGCGGTCGATCGGGTGCGCGGGTATATCTATGTGGTCGACAGCGCCAACTTCCGTGTGCAGAAATTCGATATGCACGGGGAGTTCATCATGTCTTGGGGCAGCTTCGGGAACGGAGACGGCCAGTTCTACTTCCCGCGCGGCGTGGCCGTGGACCAGGCAGACGGGTCCGTCTATGTCGTCGATATGGGCAATCATCGAGTTCAGAAGTTTGACACGAGCACTAACGTACTCCCACAATTGCTGACCAAGTGGGGCGGCAGTGCCGAAGCAGGTCACGCAAGCAGTCCCGTCGCACAGGAGGCCGGTCAATTACGGTCTCCCTGGGGCATTGCGGTCGATGGAGCCGGCGATGTCTATGTGTCGGACACCGGCAATCATCGTATCGAGAAGTTCGATAAAGAAGGCAATTTCATCACTCAGTGGGGTGGGTTCGGCAACGGCAAGGGACACTTCAACTTTCCATATGGCATCGCAGTCGATGCCAAAGGGAGCGTGTTTGTCGTCGATAGTGGAAACACCCGGGTTGAACAGTTCATGCCGGCCGACGAGGGAAGCGAACGGCTGCAGGAAGATGCCGAGACCGTGGCAGAAATCGAGAAGGGGCAAAGCACTTCAAAGGCATAAGCAGCCACGAGGATCTGGCAGGATGCTGAACGGTCCGCCAGCAGCGTTCACGCATCATTCAGACCCTCCACGTACCGCAGGGGGTTTTGCCTCGACTCTTCACTCGCTGCAGCCTTCCATGGGACAAGTTGCGTTCCAGGGTACGGAGTCTGTCTTGGCAGACTCGGGGAGAGAGGGTGAACTAACCCGCCAGAGTGGTGCGGGTAAGCAATCTGGCCATTTTGGATATTCCTTGCGAGAGTGTTCTCCTGTCGTACCTCCTGTGCGGACCTTCGAAGGTCTCGCATACCAACATTGTATGTCCGCAGCCTGCTAGCGAAGGGAAGACATGCTCGATAAGGAACCACGATTGGGACTGACCTACGACGATGTCGTATTGGTTCCGGCTAAGTCTCAGATCTTGCCGAGTGAGGTCGACATGCGTACGACGCTTACTCGCCATATCAAGATCAACATTCCCATTATCAGCTCGGCCATGGATACTGTCACGGAGTCCCGTTTGGCTATCGCCATAGCCCGCGAAGGCGGTCTCGGGATTATTCATCGAGTATTGTCGCCAACGGATCAAGCGACCGAAGTAGATCGAGTGAAGAAATCCGAGAGTGGAATGATTCTCGATCCGATCACGATCTCGCCTGATCAAACGATCCGTGATGCCCATGCGCTGATGGCGAAATATCGGATCTCCGGCATTCCCGTCACGAAAGACAAGAAGTTGGTTGGTATTCTTACGAATCGCGACCTCAGGTTCGAAACACGTATGGATTTGAAGGTCTCGCAAATCATGAAGCGAGACAAACTGATCACGGCGCCGGAAGGGACGAGCTTGGAGAAGGCTCGCGAGGTGTTGCACGAGCATCGGATCGAGAAGCTTCCGGTCGTCAATAAACATTTCGAGCTCAAGGGGCTTATTACCATCAAGGACATCGAAAAACGCATCATGTATCCCAACGCATGCAAGGACGGACATGGCCGACTCTGCGTTGGTGCGGCGGTCGGTGTGGGACCGGAGACGGAAGATCGCGTGGCGCGGCTGAAGAAGGCCGGGGTGGACGTTGTCGTGGTCGATACCGCCCACGGGCACTCTCAAGCAGTACTGGATACGGTCAGGATGATTAAGCGACGTCATCCTGAGCTTGAGCTGATAGCCGGAAATATTGCCACTGCCGAGGCGGCGAAAGACCTCCTCCGGGCAGGTGTCGATGCCGTGAAGGTGGGTGTGGGGCCGGGGTCTATTTGTACGACCCGTATCGTGTCAGGAGCCGGGATGCCGCAGCTGACGGCGATTGCTGATTGCGCAAAGGTCCTCGCGGGCAACGGAGTCCCGATCATCGCCGACGGTGGGATCAAGTTCTCGGGCGATATTACGAAGGCATTGGCAGCCGGTGCTTCCTCGGTCATGCTTGGCGGGCTTTTGGCAGGGACGGAAGAGTCGCCTGGGGAAACCGAACTGTACCAAGCGAGGACGTACAAGGTGTATCGAGGCATGGGTTCGATCGGCGCGATGGAGCGCGGAGGCGGAGATCGTTATGGGCAGGGCGGGCGTCCGGCGCAGAAACTGGTTCCTGAGGGTATCGAAGGGCGCGTCCCCTATAAGGGAAAGCTCTCGGCAGTCATCTATCAATTGATCGGCGGAGTGAAGTCCGGCATGGGCTATTGCGGGTGCAAAACCATTTCTGACTTACAGCGGAAGGCCCGGTTTATTCGGCAGACGGTCGCAGGTCTCCGCGAGAGTCACGTGCATGATGTGATTATCACGAAGGAAGCGCCGAATTATCGGATGGATTGGGAATAGCGCGTGAACCGTGAAAGGTTAAACGTGAAAAGTTGTTTCGTGCTTCCAGCGCCCCCCTCATTTAACGTCTAACGTTTCACGTCTCACGCTTTCATGGAACTCTGGCACAATAGAATCCTCGTCCTTGACTTCGGGTCGCAATACACACAGCTGATTGCACGGCGTATTCGCGAAGCCCTGGTATATTCGCAAATTCTCCCCTGCACCGTTCCCTTGGCGACCATTCTCGCCTATCGTCCTCAAGGCATCGTGCTGTCGGGTGGCCCCTCAAGCGTGTATGAAAAGAAGGCGCCATCCCTTCCTAAAGACCTCTTTGATCTCGGGATTCCCATTCTCGGCATTTGTTACGGGATGCAGCTCGTGACACATCTCTCCGGTGGAGAGGTGACCAAATCCAAGCACCGAGAGTATGGACGGGCCGATCTTACGATCGACGACGAGAGCGATCTCTTCAAGAACATCGGCAAGGACGGTTCGACGGTCGTCTGGATGTCGCACGGAGACCGTATCGAGCGGATGCCGCCTGATTTCCGGTCGATCGCACATAGCGGCAATTCACCGATTGCCGCGATGAAGTGCGACGATCGTACGCGTCGGATCTACTGCCTTCAGTTTCATCCAGAAGTGGCCCATACGGTGGAAGGAACCCAGATCCTTCGGAACTTCGTGTATGACATCTGCGGCTGCAAGCCGACCTGGACGATGCAGTCGTATGTGGACACGGCCGTACAGCAGATCCGCGAGCAGGTCGGCAAAGAGCGAGTGATCTGTGCGTTGAGCGGGGGCGTGGATTCGTCTGTGGCTACCGCATTGACCCATCGGGCCATTGGCGACCAACTCACCTGTATCTTCGTCGACAATGGCGTCTTGCGGGCGGGAGAACGCGATCAAGTACGAAAGACCTTCGCCTCGCAGATGCATCTCAATATGCGCATCCTCGACCGGACCGATGAGTTTCTGGCCGGCCTCAAGAATGTGACGGATCCTGAACGTAAGCGGAAGATTATCGGCCGGCAGTTCATTAAGAATTTCGAAGAGGAATCCAAAAAGCTCAAAGGCATCAAGTATCTTGTTCAAGGCACTCTCTACCCGGACGTCATTGAGAGCGTGAGCTTCAAGGGTCCGTCAGCCACGATCAAGACGCACCACAACGTCGGTGGACTGCCGGCCCGAATGAAAATGAAGCTCATCGAACCGCTTCGAGAACTCTTCAAGGATGAGGTCCGTGTATTGGGGAAGGAATTGGGCCTGCCGGATGAGATCGTCTGGCGGCAGCCGTTCCCGGGTCCCGGACTGGCGATTCGCATATTGGGGGCGGTGACGAAAGAGCGATTAATGATCTTGCGTGCAGCTGAAACGATCGTCGACCAGGAGATCAGGATGGCGGGACTCTATCACGATATATGGCAGGCCTTTGCCGTATTGCTGCCGATCCGCACGGTCGGAGTGATGGGCGACCAGCGGACCTATGAGTATGTCATCGCCATTCGTGCAGTCACGAGCTTGGATGGTATGACGGCCGATTGGGCTAAGATTCCGAATGACGTGCTCGGCAAGATGTCGAACCGGATCATCAACGAAGTGAAGGGCGTGAACCGGGTGGTGTATGACATCAGTTCGAAGCCCCCGGCCACGATTGAATGGGAATAAGGACTGGCCTGTGGCACGAGGCGAGAGGCTAGAGGGTAGATTAGAATGACAGGCAAGACTGAAGAAAATACTCCGCGCCCCTCACCCCGTGCCTCTGGCCCCTTGCCCGCAGGTGGGGTACGCTTGCAGAAAATCATTGCCGGAACCGGATTGGCCTCGCGGCGTAAGGCGGAAGCCTTGATCGCCGCCGGGCGCGTGACCGTCAATGGCAAGGTTGTGACGGAACTCGGCACCAAGGTCGATCCGGATCGTGTCCACATCAAGGTGGATGGGAAACACTTGAGTTCCACCCAACCATACGTCTATTTGCTCCTGAATAAGCCCAAGAACGTGATGTCAACATTGAATGATCCGGGGGGCAGGCCGACGGTCAAGGATTACCTTCGTGGAATATCGGTACGGGTATTTCCGGTCGGTCGGTTAGACTTCGATAGTCAAGGGTTGATGCTCCTGACCAATCACGGCGACCTGGCTCAGACGTTGCTGCATCCTCGCTACCATGTGCCGAAGACCTATCTCATCAAGATCAAGCAGGTGCTGACGGACGAACATATCCGGCAGTTGGAACAAGGTGTGCAGCTGGAAGACGGCATGACCAGTCCGGCTATCGTCAAGAAGGTCAAGAAGGCCAAGCAAAATTCCTGGCTCGAGATTACGATCCGCGAAGGGCGCCAGCATCAAGTGAAGCGTATGTTGGAGGCGGTCGGCCACCCGGTCTTGAAGCTGACGCGGATTAAGATGGGCCCACTGTCGTTGGGTGATTTGACGTCCGGCGAGTTCAGGCACCTGACCGACCGTGAAGCGAACGCATTGCGAGAGCTTGCGGAGCAGAAGCTGGCCTTGGCGGAGGATACAGGGAAGCCGTCTCCACGGCTAAAGAGGCCGGTCAGTCGGGTCGGGTGGGCCCGTTCCAAGAAAGCGAAGGTGGTATGAAGGTCAGAACTCATCGGTGCGGGGAACTCACGAAATCCGCTGTCGGGCAGACCGTCGTCTTAAACGGCTGGGTCCAGCGGCGGCGGGACCATGGCATGGTCATGTTCATCGATCTGCGGGATCGAACCGGGATCACGCAAGTGGTATTCAATGCCGAGCGTAATGCGGTGGTGCACCAAGCCTCCCACGCCTTGCGGAGCGAATGTGTCGTGTCGGTGACGGGCCAAGTGATGGCTCGCCCCCAAGAGTCGAAGAATCCCAATCTGCCGACGGGAGAGATCGAGGTGTTCGTGGATGCCGTTGAGATTTTGAATGAGTCGAAGACGCCGCCATTCGTGATCGAAGACGATGCTGAAGTCACGGAGTCGATCCGACTGAAATATCGCTACCTGGATCTTCGTCGCCCGAGAATGCAGCGGCTCTTGAGCCTCCGGCACAACATCATGCAAGCTGTCCGTGGATTTCTGAACGCGGAACGTTTTCTCGAAGTCGAAACGCCGATTTTGACGAAAAGCACGCCGGAAGGCGCGCGGGACTATTTGGTGCCGAGCCGGGTGAACCCCGGTCAGTTCTACGCGCTTCCGCAGTCGCCCCAGCTCTTCAAGCAGGTGCTCATGGTGAGCGGAGTCGATCGCTACTATCAGATCGCGCGCTGCTTCCGCGACGAGGATCTGCGCAACGACCGACAGCCGGAATTTACCCAGATCGATCTTGAGATGTCGTTCGTCGATCGGCTGGACGTCATGAGCTTGATGGAACAGATGATCGTCACCGTGTTTCGTGAGGCCGGCGGCGTCCAACTGCCGACCCCATTTCCGCGCATGACCTATGCCGAGGCGGTTGGCCGCTATGGGTCGGACAAGCCGGACCTGCGGTTCGACATGCCGCTGTATGACGTCACGGCCTTTGCGGCGACGAGCGACTTCAAGGTGTTCAAGGAAGCGGCGACCAAAGGCAAGACAGTGAAGGCGTTGATCGTGACGGGTGGCGCCACCATGTCCCGAAGCCGCATCGATGCGCTTGGTGAGACAGCCAGAACCTTTGGCGCGAAGGGACTGGCCTGGCTCAAGATCACCGCAGAGGGCCAACTTGAATCGGTCATTGCCAAGTTTCTGGATGCCAAGGCCTTCGCAGCAGCCCTTCCCGAGGCCAGGCCCGGCGATTTAATCCTGTTTGGTGCCGACAAATCGGCCATCGTGCATGATGTCCTGGGCCGGATCAGATTGTTGCTCGGCGAGGAACTCAATCTGATCGACAAGACTGCGTGGAAGCCGGTCTGGGTGACGGAGTTTCCTCTATTGGACTATTCGCCGGAAGAGAAGCGGTACATTTTCATGCATAATCCCTTTGCCGCGCCGATGGACGAAGATGTGGCGTTCCTGGACTCAGAGCCGCTCACAGTACGTGCGAAGGCCTATGACATGGTGTTGAACGGGAGCGAAGTCGGCGGTGGGAGTATCCGGAACCACCGTAGCGATATCCAGTTTCGCATTCTCGACCTGCTCGGCATCAACAAGGATCAAGCACAGGCGAAGTTCGGTTTCTTGCTCGACGCGCTCGACTATGGCGCCCCGCCGCATGGGGGCATTGCCTTCGGCCTGGACCGGCTCATCATGTTATTGGGGGAAGCCGATTCGATTCGCGACGTCATCGCGTTCCCCAAAACGCAACGGGCACAGTGTCCGCTGACCGATGCGCCGTCCGCTGTCAGCGTCGATCAGTTAAAGGAATTGCGCATCAAGCTCGATCTCGTCGAGTAGGGAGGAGTCCTCCGCCCCATGGCAGGCAATTCGTTTGGCCGAGTCTTCATCGTCACGTCATTCGGCGAAAGCCACGGGCCTGCCATCGGCTGTGTCGTGGATGGCTGTCCACCCGGTCTGGTCCTTTCTGTCGATGACATCCAACGGGACCTCGATCGGCGCAAGCCAGGCACCTCCCGCCACGTCACGCAACGGCAGGAATCCGATACCGTCGAAATCCTCTCCGGTGTGTTCGAAGGCAAGACCACCGGCACCCCGATCGCGCTCCTCATTCGGAACGAAGACGCCCGCAGCAAGGATTACGGAAATCTGATCGATACGTTCAGACCCGGTCACGCGGACTATACCTATTGGCAGAAGTATGGGATTCGCGATCATCGGGGCGGAGGGCGCGCATCTGCGCGCGAAACAGCCGTCCGGGTGGCGGCAGCAGCGATTGCGAGGAAGTGGCTCACTGAGAAGCACGGTGTCGTAATTCGTGGGTTTCTCAGCCAGCTTGGGCCTGTAGAAGCGCCCTTTAAGAGTTGGGGTGAGGTCAGCAAGAACCCATTCTTCTCTGCAAGCCCCGAGGTGGTGCCGAAGCTTGAATCGTTCATGGATGAGCTGCGGAAATCAGGTGATTCGGTCGGTGCGAAAATCACCACGGTGGCTGAATCGATGCCGGTCGGGTGGGGCGCTCCTGTTTATGCCAAACTGGATGCGGATCTTGCCTCAGCCATGATGAGCATCAACGCGGTCAAAGGCGTGGAGATTGGCGCGGGGTTTGGCTCTGTCATACAGAGAGGTTCTGAGCATAGTGATGAGCTCACGCCTGAAGGATTTCTCACGAATCATGCAGGAGGCATTCTCGGGGGGATTTCAACGGGACAAGATCTCGTTGTGACAATTGCCATCAAGCCCACGTCGAGCATTCGCGTCCCGCGGCGTTCCATCGACAAGCAGGGGAATGCCGTGACTGTCGAGACGAATGGCCGCCACGATCCCTGCGTCGGTATCAGAGCGACGCCGATTGCTGAAGCCATGATGGCTCTGGTCCTCATGGACCATGCGCTCCTACATCGTGCTCAAAACGCCGATGTGAAAACACCTACGCCGAAAATTCCTTCCTCGGCCAAGAAGACCTCTCGTTCTTCCAAGTCTTCCGGTCCTGCCAAGATCAATCCCGATCCGGATGAAGCGTAGCCCATTTATCGAGATCGAACGAGCGACGATCTATCGAGGAGACACCTGCGTCTTTCACGACCTGTCGCTCGCTATTGAGGAAGGGACGCATGCAGCGATCTTAGGGCCGAACGGGGCAGGCAAGTCGACGTTCCTCAAGCTCCTTGCCGGCGAAATCCATCCGGTTCCCCATGACGAGACCCATATCCGGCTCTTCGGCGAAGAGCGGTGGAACGTGTGGGATGTGCGCAAACGTCTTGGGCTGGTCTCGCACGATCTGCAGCATCAGTATATGGAGCAGGTGACGGGGTTAAAAGTCGTGCTATCAGGGTACTACGCCAGCATCGGCACCTATGGCTACCAAGACTTCACGTACGCACAGATATCGCGGGCCCATGCGGTGATGGAGGAGCTCGGTATCGGATTTCTGATCGACAGGAGGTTTGCTGATATGTCGACCGGCGAACAGCGGCGTTGTTTGCTCGGCCGCGCGCTGGTGCACGATCCGGTCGCTCTTGTGCTCGATGAGCCGACGAGCGGGTTGGATCTTACGGCGACCTTTCATTACCTGGATCTCGTACGTGGATTTATGAAGAAGGGAAAGACCGTTCTGCTTGTCACGCACCACATCCATGAGATTCCGCCAGAAGTGGAGCGGGTGCTATTGCTGAAGGAAGGACGGGTGCTTGAGGATGGAGACAAAGCGCGCGTGTTGACCGAGGCCAATCTCAGCCTGTTGTTCGGCTGTTCTGTGGCACTGGCGCAGGCGAACGGGTGGTATCAAGCACTTCCTGGTCACACCCTATAGTAGCCCTATCCCTCTGCCAGCGTCACCGTAAAGGTGAGGTCTGCATCCACTCGGCGGACTTTGACGGCGACTTTTTGGCCCGGGGTCGTTCGCTCAATCAAATAGGTCTTCAAGTGCGCCGCATCCAGGATGTCTGTGTCATCCACAGCCAAAATGATGTCGTGTTTTTGAATGCCTGCCGCTTTTGCCGGGTCGGCCACATCCTTCACGGCGATGCGCCATTTAGTGCCGTCTTTCACAGACGTCATGTGAATCCCCATCTTGGAGAAGGCCAAGGGTTTTCCGTCCAGCGCGGCGTTGAAGATCCGCTGTGCGAGAGGACCAGGCACAGCAAAGGCCATGCGGCTGCAATGCGCTTGCGTCTCTTCCTTCTCCGTCTGAATAATGGCGTGCATGACCCCGACGACTTCACCCTGGTTATTGAACAAGGCGCCTCCTGAATTGCCGCTGCAGGCAGAGAGATCGGCCTGCAGGAGTCGAGTATCAACCGTTTGCAGAAATATACTGGCATTCCCAATGTGGCCGAATGCCATCGCCGGCCCCCAGCCTAATGGGTACCCGATGGTGAACACTTCGGTGCCCGACTCCACTTCGCCTGTGGCAAAGGGGACTGTGGCTGTGATCACCGATCGGTCTCTTTCGGCAGTGCGATACACGACCACGTCGAGGTAGGCGCTCTCCCCAACCAGCTGCGCGAGGAGTTCATGTAAGTCGGTGGTGATAATCCGGATCTGCTTCGATACGATTTGCCCGGACGGGCTGGGTTTCTCAACCGCATGTCTGGCGGTAATGATGTAGCCGTCGCGAAGGTGAAAGCCGGTGCCACGGATTTGGATCTTGCCTGGCTTTTCCGGTGTACGAGGGTCTTGGGTATCCTCTAAAACGCCAATAGTGGCGCGTTTCGCATGGTCGAGGATGTCACGATTCCCGGATTGGCCGGGAGCAGCCGATGAGGTTGAGAGAAAAACAGACAAAGATAGGCACAGGACAATGATCGTGAGCCATTTCTGTCCGTCGCTTATGTGTGTTCGAGCCTGGTGGTTCATGGAAAGGCCTTTCGCGCCGTGAAGTTCAGAATACAGACTGATTTGCCACAGTATAATGGGGTTGTGTCGTTGAGAACAGGGGTTAGCAAAGTCGGAGGCCTGAAATTCACGAATCGAACAGAAGTAGAACCGGTAGGCGGAAATCCTGGCGTCTCATGCTCACTACTTTTTACGAAAACCGAAGAACATGCCAACCGCTGCTGCCCCCGCAGACGGGAGATACCCAGAGAGGAGGTGTTTGAGTCCCTCAGCTCCCCGGTGTATTGCCGCAATGCCGTGGCTTATCTGCGTTTCCACTGCCGTCCAATCGAGATCGATCCAGCCGGTGTTTTTCAATACCGCAATACAGGCGAGTAGCCCACCGGTGATCAGGGTCGCCATTTTCAGGAATCGACGGAACGCCCACCCACAGAAATATCCTCCCAGATAGCTGCCACCGACGCCTGCTACAGCAGGCGATGAGAGATCGGCAACCCATGAGGCGAGGCCTCCTGCAGTGGCCACACCAACAGCGATGACGGATTTTGCATTCCAGGGCGGATCGGCCAGTAAGGTGGTGCAGATGCCCTGTGCTGAGGATGTTTCCTGTTGGTCCAGTTCCTGATCCATAGACTGGCTACAGTTGGCTGCTTGAGAAGGTGTCGCAGGCGTTGGGATCCCCAGTCTCCAACCCTTTGCGGAGCCACGTCATGCGTTGCGCGGACGATCCATGCGTCCAACTTTCCGGCCTGGTATAGCCGCGGGACATTTTCTGAAGCTGATCGTCGCCGATGGCAGAGGCCGCGCGCAGGCCTTCCTCAAAGTCACCCGGCTCGATCAGATTACGTTCATGCTTCGCATGATAGCCCCAGACCCCGGCAAAACAATCTGCCTGCAATTCCATACGCACCGAGAGTGCGTTGCCTGCCGGTTCAGACCCCTGGCGCTGGAGGCGGTTCACCTTGTTGGCGATACCGAGAAGATTTTGAACATGGTGGCCGACCTCATGCGCAATCACATAGGCTTGTGCGAAGTCGCCGGGAGCACCCAGTCGGTGTGACATCTCGCTGAAGAAAGAAAGATCGAGATACACTTTGCGATCTCCGGGGCAATAGAAAGGGCCAACTGCAGACGACGTAGTGCCGCAGGCTGATTGCACTCCACCGGTAAAAAGGACAAGCCGCGGGTTTTCATACTGTCGGCCGAGTCGGGGAAGGACGGTTTCCCAGGTTGTTTCTGTATCGGCAAGCACGACGGATGCAAACTTGCCGAGCGAATCGTGTGGCGAGCCAGTAGGCACCGATTCCTGGTCCGAAGAAGGCCCGGTTATTTCCTGAACTCCGTTGAGCATATTCAACAAGGTGAGGGGGTTGGTCCCGGTGAAATAGCTGACAGCCAAAACAAGGACGATGCCGCCGAGGCCGATTCCGCCTACACCACCCACTCTCGCCGGTCCCATGCCTCGTCGGTCTTCCACATTCTCACTTTCGCGTTGTCCTTCCCATCGCATGGGATGTACCTCCACCTTGCCAGAAGACCCAGGTCCGCCGCTGGAAATTCACGATACTTGGTAACTGATGGGGAAGTCCAGAGGTGAGGGAGAGAGAAAACCAGGAGGCCTTCGGCTTTCGGAAGGCCTCCTAAGACAGCGGACCAGCGAGTACCGACTCGTCAGTTTGTCGAGTGCAAGCTTCCGACGACCTGGGACAAGTTTCTGGGATAGAGAACGATTTCGATTCGTCGGTTCTTGAGCGGCCGTCTTCAGTGTCATTGGCGGCTTGAGGCCTGGTGTCTGCATATCCCACTGCAGACAGGTATTGGCGGTCCACACCGCCCTGATCGATCAGGTAGCGCACCACAGTCGTGGCTCGCGCCGTCGAGAGCTCCCAATTCGTTTTGAAGCGGTCTTGCAGCTTCGTGCTGATGGGCACATTGTCTGTGTGGCCTTCGATCCGTATCTGTTTGTCCGTGATTTTATTTAATACGTCGCCGACCTGCTTCAGCACTTTGATGCCGGCTGGCTTCACCTGTGCCTGACCGGAATCGAACAGGACACGATCGACCATATTGATGGTGAGGCGATCTCGAACCTGTTGAATGGTAATGTTCCCCTTCGCAATCTCGTCCTGAAGGGACTTGGACAGGTCTTCCTGTGTGCGAGTCAGGCGTTTGATTTCTTCTTCTTTCGCAAGCCGTTCCTGTTCGAGCCGAGCCTTGTCCGCTTCTCCGGCTTTCAGCCGTTGACGTTCCTGCTCCAACGTCGCTGCCAATTGTGATTGCTCCTGCCGAAGTTGCTCGCGTTCTTTCGCGATGCGGGCGGCGTCGGCTTCGAGGTCCGCCGCTCGTTTTTGCAACTTGGCAATTTCCCCCTGGGCCGAGGCGGTTCCGCTGGTGAGTTGTTGTTTGTCTTTTTCTAGCGCGCTGACTCGGGCCGTTTCGTCGGTCAGCTTCTTTTGAAGTGAGTCGATTTGCCCGCGCACGTCCCCCAATTCGTTACCGAGCTGGCCTTTTTCTCTCTCGAGCCCATCAAGTCTGGCCTGGAGGTCTCCCGCCCTTCCTTCGAGGGCTGCGCGTTTTTTTGCCAACTCGGCAGCCTGCTGCTCGGCGGCTTTTCGCTGAGTGGATTCCTGATCCAGAATTTGTTGCAGCCCGGTTAATTGCTGTTGTAGCTGGTCGGTCTGGGCTTGAGATTTCTTCCTGAGCGCATCTAGGTCCGCCGCTTGCTGGGCGGCAGTTTTTTTCGCGGCTTCCAGTTCGGTGAGCGTTTTCGTGTGGGTTTCCGTGGTCACGCAGCCTCCCACGACCATCGCACAGATCATGATCAATGCGATGGTTTGGCGTGACAAGATTCGATCAATCGATATTCGTCGTCGCATAGTCCCCCTCCTTATGAATGATCGAATAGGGAATATCGTTAAGGTGAGCAAGCTCAATGCCCACTAACTCGGAAACAAGCGTGAACAGAACTGCTCATTTCTTATGGAGTTGGAGAAGGAATTCCAATCCGGTGGGTGAGATCAATAAAGGACTGGAGCATGATGCCACAATCACTGTAGGGCGTAGCCTGCAGACGCCGAGTGCTGTGTCTGTGACCCACTATGAATTCAGGAGGTTGGTGAAGAAAAGAGCAGACAGGTCGTTTGACGATTGTTCTGCGACAGAGCAGGCGGGGCGCAGCAAAGCTGCGCCCCGAATCGGATCTTACTTTCCGCCCATGTCCTTCTTCTCATCCTTCTTCTTCTCGTCGTCCGCCTTGCCGCTGGTCATATCCTTCTTTTCTTTCTGCTCTGCAGGGGCTGGTTCACTGGCAAAGGTCATGGGAACTCCAAATCCGACAGTTAGGAACGCAGTCAACATTACCAAATGGGCAAAACGACTCATGATGAAACCTCCTTGGTTAGTATAAAAACGAGGCAGCTAAAGGGGGTACAGAGCAAGTGTAGTGCCGGGAAGTTATTTGTTTCAGATACATCATCAACTAGCAAAATTCCAGGTCTTTTCAAAGATTGAGACAATGCAGGAGTGGATGGGAGGTGGCGGAGGAAACTACGTACATCATTAATGGGAGCCTGATCTGTAGGGGAATGACTGCAACCCTACAGTAGCCATGATTAGGAACGGCGGACGGAACAGTACGGATGTCGTGGTCGCTCATTGTGCTGGTCATGGAGGTTGGTTATAGTGTGTATATGCTGTCGCGGCGTCTGAACCTATGGGTTGTGATTCTCTCGCTCATCGCCGTGGGCTGCTCCTCTTCTCCAGCCGGGATCCCCGAAACTCTTGAACAACAAATTGACAAGAATGTGACCTTCGCGGAAGTGCTTGGCTCACCCGATTCGTATAAAGGACGTCTCATTCTGCTCGGCGGTGAGGTTCTCAAAGCGAAGCGGCTCAAAGAGGGAACGCAGGTTGAACTGTTGCAACTTCCGCTCAACGAGGATCAAGAGCCGACGATGGATCTCACGCAGTCGCAAGGGCGAGTGTTAGTCCTGCACCAGGAGTTCCTCGATCCGGCAACGCTGACGCCGGGGATGCTCGTGACGTTTGTCGGCGAGGTCAGTGGGGCTGTCACTACGAAGATGGATGAAGTCGACTATCGCTATCCAGCCATAACGGTGAAGCATTGGCATGTCTGGTCTCGTGACGCCATTGACACCCGGCGAGGTGGACCCTCTTTCGGTGTCTTTGGAGGCATGGGTGTTGGTGGAGGGTCTCGGGGCGGCGGAGGATTCGGAATCGGGTATTGAAGCAGAAAACGATCCTTCCTCGTCCCTCCACTCGTGAATCGCTCACTCTCCAGACTTCATACAATTGCCTTCAACAAACCCTACGGGGTCCTGCCCTCCTTTACCGATCCGGCCGGCCGACCGACCTTGGCGGACTTCGTGGCGATTCCTGGTGTCTATGCAGCCGGTCGTCTCGATTTGGATAGTGAAGGGCTCCTGCTTCTGACGTCTGATGGCACGTTGGCACATCAGATCACCGATCCGCAGCATAAGTTGCCGAAAGTCTATCTCACGCAGGTCGAGCGCATCCCGAACGAGGAGAGGTTGGAGCAGTTGAGAAAAGGAGTGGTCCTGAACGGTAAGAAGACCAGGCCTGCTGAAGTATGTCTGTTGCCGGACGATCCTCAGTTACCCAATCGACCCGTGCCCATCCGCTTCCGCAAAAACGTGCCGACTGCCTGGCTGGAAATCACGCTCCGCGAGGGGTTGAACCGACAGGTCCGTCGCATGACCGCCGCAGTAGGGCACCCGACGTTGCGGCTTATTCGGGTTGCGATCGGGCCAATTGTGCTCGGAGACCTCCAGCCCGGTCATTGGCGTGAATTGACAAATAAAGAGATTGAACAGATCTATTTCGCTGCTTCTCATAGATAAATCCTGGGGTATCTCTGAGACCTGCTCCAGTGTCTGTTGCGAGTTGATCCGACTGACGCATCGACATGTTGGTTTTCATTGATACGTCGAAGGCATGAGGTCTGACGATCTGAAATGCCGCGGCCTGGAATAATGAGAAAATGAAAACAGTGCAGGCAGGCTTGGACCGATTGCGAGCAAGAGTAAGGGTTAGATGGGCTTCGGCTCTATGCGTTCTACGTCCGTAATGATTGTGTGATACCCGCTTGCTCCCGCCGGTTGAGGGCGCACGATCTCAGCAATTTGCAGCTGCCCCTTCGTGTCCGTCGCGCGGACAACTGTTTGGAACTTGCCCCGTTTGGGCGGGTACCATGTATAGTTCCAGATGACCCAGGAGTAGGGTGACATCGGTGGTTCAATCGTACATTCGTTCCATGTGCGGCCTGCGTCGAAGCTCAATTCGACTTTGCTGATAGAGTTCGGTCCGCCGAAGGCGATGCCGCGGAAGTGTTGCTCGTGCCCGCGGAGCGTTTGGTAATGGCCGGGGCTGTCGATACGTGAAAAGATTTTGATGGTACCGTCGTCGGTCCAGCCTTTGCGCTGCCAGTAGCCCTTGTAGTCTCCGGGATAAACTTCGATTTCAGTGATCCACTTGACGTTCTTGATCCCATACAGTCCCGGCACGATCAGCCGGATGGGGAAGCCATGTTCCTTCGGGAGCTTTTCGCCGTTCATCAGGAAGGCGATCATCACGTCGTCTTGCATCGCGCGTGTGAAGGGAATGCTATCGTCGTAGCCGTCGATGCCACGGAAGATGACGTCGCGCGCGGTGTCTTCATCGGCGCCAACTTCGATGAGTAGTTTCTTGAGCGAGATCCCGCGCCATGTGGCGTTGCCCGTACTGTCACCACCGGGAAGCGTGTCGATGCACATGAGCGTGGAGATCTGATCGTACGAGTCGCGATTCAAGATATCGCGCCAGCCCAATGACAGCGGCGTCTTCACGACGCCTTTGACATGGACTTTCCACTGTTCGATATTGACATCACGCGACATGGACACGGCGGAATCGGCATAGTTCACTACATAGAATTTTGCATTCGACGTGAAATAGGTCGTGTCACGCGAAGGAATGGCAAACATGCGCCCGAATACCGACCCCACGGCGTCGCAGCCCCCGGTCATTCCGAGAATGGAGCCGAGGCCTAACGCCTTGAGAATGGTTCGTCGCCGCATGGATAGGGACGATTCATATTGTGACATGATTTTTTATTATACACCCAAATGATGCTTGACTCTCATCCGAAGCTTTGTTATCTTCCCGCCTGTTCGATGGTGCTTGTGCTTCCTGCCTGTTGACCGCGTGCAAGAGTGCGGTGAGGGGCATGCGGTTTTAGGGAACACCCGGCCATAGTTTGGTAAAAGGGTCCCTTGACACGCTTCCGTGCGCGGCGTATAGTGCACGGCTCGCGTGACAAGTGCAGCTGTTCTTTGACAACTGAATAGAGAATGTTGAGCAATGGTGTAAGTGTATTGAAGTGGTGGCCCTTGGTCCAAATTCTAAGAACACCTTTATGAGAGTTTGATCCTGGCTCAGAACGAACGCTGGCGGCGCGCCTAATACATGCAAGTCGAGCGAGAAGACGTAGCAATACGTTTGTAAAGCGGCGAACGGGTGAGGAACACATGGGTAACCTACCCTAGAGTGGGGAATAACTAGCCGAAAGGTTAGCTAATACCGCGTACGCTCCTTGGACTTCGGTACAAGGAGGAAAGCGATACCGTGG